>OKTT01000139.1_pt1 | contig 48571 bp, 42 predicted proteins | sample 1606121 | NCBI WGS metagenome assembly OKTT01 (sample SAMEA3879516, study PRJEB24766) | human gut metagenome | biome: human-associated habitat; feature: feces | place: USA | collected 1985/1987
GAGCACCTGACTCATAATCAGGGAGTCCTTGGTTCAAGCCCAAGTGGGACCACCATAGCGGAATAGGCTGATATATAGCGGATTAGAAAGAATAACTAACTCGCTATATATCGTCGTATGAAAAAGTCAAGCCTACCATTTGCAACGAATTTGCAACAAACGCCCCTAAATGAGGCATCGAAAGGACACAAGAGGACAGAATCGTTGCAAATGTTGCAACGCAAACTACAGACCGCTGGAGAAAACTCACTCGCAATACCTAGCATCATGCAAGTATCAGTAGTTATGGATAAGCGCAGAGCCAAGCAAGACGGAACTTATCCCATTAAGTTACGCTACCGATACCGTGGCTCCGCACTATACTACACGCTACCCATATCTATACGAGAGGAGTACTTTGTCGATGGCGTTGTCGTGACGACACGCAATAGGCGTATGCTCAACAACCTCATCGAGGGCTATCGTCAGAGAGCGCAGGCACTACTGGATATGCTCACAGATAGTGGAGATATGCAGACCTTCGCCAAGCCTAGCGACCTCAAGAGCTATGTGGACAGTGTATTGTCAGGAGATATAGACCCGACAGCAGAGCTAGAGCGAAACGAAGCCCCCACCCTTGTAGGCGTTATGGAGAAGTTTATCGAAGAGCGCAAGCCCATATCAGGGTTTAAGTATGTTGAGAGCATACGCACGGCACAGACGAAAGTCGAGGACTTCGATCATGACATATTGCTCAGCGAAGTAACCGTCCGCTGGCTCAGAGCGTTTGAGAGTTATTGTCTTTCCGAAGGTATGTCACTCAATGGTCTTGCCGTCTACCTCAGAAACATCCGCACAGTCATCAACTACGCCATCGATATGGAGCTGATGTCTATCGACCAGTATCCCTTCAGGCGATTCAAGATACGCACCCAGCCCACACAGCACAGGGCTTTGACAGCGGAAGAGCTAAAAGCGGTACTAACCTACCAACCGACAGGAGAGAGAGATGCTAGAGCGAAGGATATATTCATCCTCTCGCTATGCCTCTGCGGTATGAACGTCAGAGACCTAATCCTCATGAAGAAGTCCGACATACGTGGCGGGCGCATTGAGACCCTACGGCAAAAGACAGACGTACCCATATCGCTCGCCATACCGCCCGAAGCGCTGGAAATCATAGAGCGACACAAAGGTAGTGGCGAGTACCTGCTCAACCTCATGGAAGTCTATGCGCAAATAGAGTCCGTACCAGGACATCTCAACAAAGGGCTACGCTGTATACTGCCACACCTGACCACCTACTACGCCAGACACACGTGGGCAACAATCGCCGCCGAGCTAGACGTACCCGACCCCGTTATCGATATGGCGCAAGGACGTACACCCACAGGCGTGACTGCTATCTACGTCAAGCGTAATCCGTACAAAGCTGACGAAGCGAACCGCAAGGTCTTGGATTATGTCTTTGGAGAAATAGACGACTAGCCCTGCTTGCTATTCAAAAAAAAGGAGGCTGTCAAAACTCTAGACACCTCCTAACCTTTTTCGTGACCTCACGCAAATGCTCCAGCTAGACACCACCCAGCCGTCTTATATCCTCTAGCCTATTCAGCCACCCCTTTAGAAAGCGTTTGTGCGTGTAGCGTAGTAGTTCACGCTCCGTAGCCTTGCGACCCAGCCGAGCCTCATAGCGTCGCACGCTCCTATTAGTTATATCGTGTAGGTACTGCACACGAGCTGCATACAGACGCTCGAAGAATGCGCTACCACGACTATTCAGCGCGCCAAGCGTCACATCACCCACCACGCCATCGCACCGCACACCGAGCAGTCGCTGTGGAATCGTTATACCATACGCACCACTACCCCACACCCAGTCCACAAGTATATTAGCCACACCCTGAGACTCTATACGATCTCCCTGCCAGCGATCCCAGTACATACTCTTCAGTATATCCAGCCACTCAGCGTCCGTCAGTCGCCGTAGCCTGTCCACCGTAGGGCGAGGGTAGCCCTTACGCTTGCAGTACTGCGTATAGGTCGACAGCGTCACGCCCATATTCGTCGCACCGCCACGATCTGCGGGGTCATTCACAAAGCCCCCCTCCCACTTCTTTATATAGGGTGCTAATATCTCAACCTTTGCCATTCTAATATTTTGCTGTTGGCTGTTGGCTAAAAGCTAACGGCCAAAGGCTAACAGCCAATTAAACCCACGGGTAAGGTGACGAGCTAGAGGTGACGAGCCACGTGGTGGCGTCTTTACGCACAAAGCGGTAGGTCGTCTTGCTCTCTAGCCACTGATTGGAGGATAGACCATTGCCGGCTGCCGATAGCCCGAAGAAGGAGTGACTATTGGCATAGAGATAGGCTTTGCGGCGGGTCTGTATGTAGATGCTCCTACCGATCTCGGCCGATAGCCCGCTGAATGATATGTACTGATCGCTAGCATCGCTCGTCAGTATCCAGTCGCCGTACCGAGGGTAGAGGGTAGAGCCTCGCTGACGTAGGTCAGTATTGGTGATGGGTGTGATCCGTGTCTCTGCCTCTAGCTTGGCGAGACGTGCGGAGAGGCTGTCTACTTGTCTCTTGAGAGCATTGTGCGTGGAGCGTAGCGTAAGGGGTATCTGCGCTATCTCGTATGTAGGCTTGGGTTCGGTATCAGGGGTGTACACACGTGGCGGTTGATATCCGTAGACGGGACAGCTAGCATGCCTCTTGACCTCTATGACGCCACTATCAGACATGCCTAGCACCTGCAGGGTGCATAGCTGTCGTTGCGTATTATTGATGAGGTCGATGGAGCGGCGATTGTTACCGTCGATCTTGTCGTTGGCGGTGTCGAGGCCTCGCCGTACGGCTTCGGCTTGTTGCAGACTATCACGAGCATCACCGAGGGCTCTGATAAGACCTCGTCTCATATCCTCAGTGACTGGCTCTTGTGACGTGATGCGGGTGCTATACTCAAGCATAGACTTTAGTGGTTAGTGGTTAGTGGTTGGCTTTTGGCCATTGGCTGTTAGCCATTGGCACTAGAAGCACTAGCCAACAGCCAACAGCCAACAGCCATCACACACTCCCCCTCGGGGGCTTGATATGCGGAGCCACCTTACGATAGTAGTTGAGCTGAGCCATCAGGGTCTCTTGATTGCGCAGCACCTCGTCCAGCTTAGCATCCTTCTCCTTCAGCTTCAGTGTCGTATCCATGAGAGCACTCTTCAGCGACGCTATCTCCTCCTGCAGGCTCATAACCTTGCTATTCAGATCACCATTGCGATCTGCCTGCATGTTGATCGTCTCATTTAGCTCTCGGATAGCGTCACTCGTATCCTTCACATGCTCTATGTGACGCTTCTTACGGCCCGCCCAGTATGCCCATACGGTACTGACGGCACCGATGATAGCCGTCACGAGAGCCAGTATTACCTCTTGCCACATCATAGCTTAGAACTCTCTATACAACTCAATATCATAATACGCTGGCGCACCTGCCTCCTTCACCAAGTCAGACTCAGATACATCACACTGCGCTCCTGTCACGATACGCTCCTGTGGCGCACTCGTACGACCCTTATTAACCTTCCACTGCAGACCACTACCCTTAGACTGTGTCACATCTGCACCCGCAAGGTTGCGCACCACCGCCGTATGTCGTATCACAGCTCCGCCACTACTATCATGCGCCGATGACACGATACGACCAGACACTAGAGACCCATCCTGAAACGTCTTGACCGTGTACAGCGACTGCACCTGCGCCGTAAGCTGAGACGATATATTATTCGTCATCTTGCTCTCTGACGCCTGCACAGCAGATGCGATAGCACTCTGTCTATTCGTCGCCTCCTGCTTCAGATCTGTGCGTATAGTTTTCATCTCTCCCGTCAGAGCCGTCTGCATATTCGTCAGCGCCTCTTTTCGGGCTATCTCCTCCTCAGAGACCTTAGACAGTGCCAGCGTACCATCATTGTCCGCCACCTTCTCCCAGTAGTACTGACTACTACTATTACGCACGAAGCGATACATCTTACCACGATCACCGCCCGTGCCAGTCACGATATACGTATCGCCTATATGTACGCTCGGATCACCGCCCTTACCCCATGGCATCGTACGAGCCTTGATCGAGGACTCGGACTCACCAGCCAGCGGACTAGGCACACCCGCATCCGTCCACGTCGACTGCTCATTCTTGACCAGCGTAGTCAGCGTCGCTAGCTCTGATGCCTTAGCTGACACCTGACTAGATAAGCGACTAAACTCTCCAGACTTAAAATCCTCAAAGTCCGAAGTCATCACACTATTCTGCTTCAGACTATTCAGAGATTTCTGTAGGCCATCCGCAAGCTTGGAGGTCTTCTCGGCATTACTCTGTAGCGTAGTCAGACTACCCTCTGCAGTCGTCAAGCGGCCTGACAGCTGACCTGCCAGCGTCGCTGTATCGCTGACCTTCTGATCCACCGCCGTAAGATGAGCATCTCGACCCTGACGGTACACACGACCAGCCTCCACGGCTGCCTTGATACGACTCCACTCATCAGACTCTAACCAGTTAGCCTCCGTATAGCTACCATCTTCCAGCTTGTGAGTCAGCGTCGCAAAGTCTTGACTGACAGAGGCCTTGTCCTTAGCCTGTATCAAACTACTAGTCAGCGTCAAGATCCCTGGCAAGCTCCCAACTACACCCACAGAGCCACTAGATAAACCCGAGACACGCTTACTCCATTCCAAATACAATGACATATACCTATTCCTTTAGTTGATTAAATCTCTATTCCACCTCGCAGCTTAGCACTCACATACACCAGCAGCGCATCATACTTACGCATTCCACACCTTATCTCAGTCCCATCATATAGTAACGTCGGCATATACTCCGCATAGAGCTTACCACGCCACGACCTAGCCCACTCGCTATCCAGCTCCCCACTCCTATCCTTACCTCCTGGGCTGATACGCTCCCACCGCAGGGCAGGCTTATATTTTGACAATGCCAAGTAACGACGCTCCAAGCCATCACGCGACACAAGCTCAGCCTTCAGACGTGACATACCACCAGCAGCCTCCTCCTCTACAACATCAAGACACAACAGCGACGACCTAAGCACATCTCCCAGCGTGATATCATACGTCACTCCCTCAAGGCCTTTTACCTCCCTCGCGTCAAGCACATGACCTTTACTACGACCTGCATACCGCATCAAGCGACCAAACACGATCCTGTCCAACGGCATCGACAGCTCCAACTCCTTAAGACCACCTTCACCACCTTCCAGACGAGACAACGCCTCTCGCACATCACGCTCATCACGCTCATGAGTGGACTGCAGACTCTCTACAACACCCTCCAAACCATCAAGACGAGGCAGCAACTCACGAGCCACATAGTCTCCCACGGGCTCCTTATCGTGCAGGTACAGCTCCCCATCACGATACACCAAGCGAATATCCCCCTCCGCATCACTCAGTACCACACGACCATCCGACAACCTACTATCCTTAAAGCTACCTATACGTCTCAACTCTGACATCACGATTCTTCCTTTACTCCTACATCACGCCTTGCCAACCCCCAAGCAATACTAGCCAACCGATCTGCCAAGGCACTTCGCTCAAAGATCGTACTAACCAAACTAGCACACATCCACACCACAGCTGGACGCAACCAATCAGCCATATCCACACACAAATCATCGCCTCGATGACTCCCCAAAGAATTCAATCCACCAGGCACAGCACCATCTGCACCCACAACACGTGGCTCACGCACAACCACCAAATAAGATAACTCACCAGCTCCAGTGTCCGACAAATTATACCGCCCACCCAACAACGGATAACGCTTGTCCAACTTAGACACATAACTAGGACGACAGTCCAGCGCACGCACACCTCGAGGACTATACACCTCAGCCACAAGAGGCTCGTGACGACTACCACCCACATACGGATTAAACTGCATCTGCCAAGCGACACCATCAGGCTCGCTCAGCTCACGAACCTCCTTACCCCAACCCGCCAGCTTAACAGCCACAAAGCGCAAGCAATCAGCAGGCAACTCCACCAAAACACTCCCCACACCTCCCTTATCGATATCCACACTACGCACGATAACTAGAGGACGATCATCACCTCCCTCCATATCCCACAAACCATCGCCCGCCTTATCCCCATCCACAACCTTAAAGTCCTTTGGTCCCATACGACTAGGTTCACCGCCCGCACCCTGCACCAGCCGTATAGCATCAGGCAAAACACGCCAGATGTACTCGTCCAAATGAGTCCCGTCATAGAGCAGACGACTACCCTCTACAGTAGCCTCACTGCCCCAATCGTACTCATTCAGACGAGTCTCCACCTCTGAAACAACCGAACCTAACAGAAACACAAAACCAAAAAACAGAAAAACCAATAAATCTTCAAAACACGTGTAGCCCTTTATATGGGCTTGACGGCTCGTGAACCGTTGTGTCTAGCGTAGCACCCACCCCGCGAGCTAGTGCTGGAAGCCCCGTATTCGCTTCCGTTGACTAGCCCAGTCTGGGGCGGTGCTGTTGCTGTTAGTTGTTAGCCATTAGCTTTTAGCTAACAGCTAATCCACCTTCCAATCAGGAAACTCCAAACCATACTCCTCCACAAGGCGCAGCACCTCCTGACGATTATTCATACGCGCATACACTACACCACACTCACGATTCAGATAGTCACGCACACCCTTCAGCGTACTCACCCCCTTCACCACCTTGCTGCCCTCCGAATCCTCTACTGACTCGACACTCGGCTCCTCAGCAGACTCGACACTCGGCTCCTCAGCAGACTCGGCACTCGGCTCCTCAGCACATCGCTCAGTTACACGCCAGAATAAACGACACCCTTCGGACAGCATCTCATCAAGGAGCTCTACCTCACCACCATCAGTCGTACTATACCGACAGCCATCCTCCGAAAACGTCACACGACGCCATAACTCGCTACCCCTATAGAGTGGCAAGTTAAGGCGATTGTGCGCTTGATACACTACTCGTACCATCATATCACTTCATCGAAAACGGGATCACACGCATGTGCGCATTCGGATTCTGTAGATACAGAGCCGTACAGCGCGTCAGTACCTTAGCATCCACATCACGCTGACCACTAGAGCGTAAGTCCAGATTCTGACTCTCGGACACACCCGCAAAGTCCTTACGACGCAGGAAGTCCTCATCGACAACAAAGGCACACTTACTCTTGCCAATCACATCCAGCGACTCATCATAGATCACATCAAACGATCCAAAGTTCGTCGACATAGTCTGAAACGTCAGGTCAAACCTCGTAGACGGAGTCACATTAACCTCATTACCAAGCTGTAAGAGAGACAGGTCACTCATAATTTCGCTACCGCAAAACATCGTCTTACGCTTCGAACCATTAGACCCGACAAACGCCTCCTTAAACAGATTCACAAAGTCCTCGGCCGTAATCTTATCACTCGTAGCACTACCCACGATCACATCCTTACCAGCCTGTGGCCAAATACCTCCAGTCGTGTAGACCTCCTTCTTATTCTCATCATAGATAAGACGCTTACTACCCACGTAAAAGCTCACGCTCATACCTCGCATCATATCAAACAGAGCATCCTCCTCCATATCGCTCATCGTGAAGTTAACCTCCTTATTAGCAATCTTCATTGCCGTGGACTCCTCAACCTGAGCCTTAAACTTCTGAGTGTTCTGCTCCTTAGGACGGGGATACACAGCATACGGAGACGTCTGTATATCAGTCTCATTATGCGCTCTACCTGCGCGGATCACCTTACTATCCACAGGCACCTGAGGGAACTTCACACTGCCACCTGCATCCACCGTACCATTCACAGCCGTGATCTTAACCTTACCCCCATTAGCCTCAATAACGTACGCCATAAGAGGCGCATGAGGAGTCTCCTTACCAAGCTCATCATAGCCCTTCACACCAGGGAAGATCAGCGTCTCATACTTAGAGAAGATCTTATTATCTCGACACTCCAGTTCTGCTACCTCAGTCCCAGCCGAGATAGCCGTCTTAACAGACGTCTCTATAGGCAGCGTGTCCTGCTCATAGTACTTAAACGCCTGAGTCTTAGTCGTACTAGACTGAGCTCGTAGCGCAATCGCCGTCAGTGGGTTACTCTGTGGACGTATCTTAACCAGCACACGATCCACATCATTAACCACCAGGTCAGGAGACACAGCACGAGCCTGCTGTACAGTCTCTATATCTCCCACACCTATAGCTGCTGCATCAGTCACACCAGCTACCGTATTAGTGCCATGCTTAGCATCTACATCTGCATAATCCTTTGCCATAACTTATCCTATCTCTTTTGTTATTATACTATACTACTTCATATCATACATACTCGGCCTGCGTAGTGGACGCACATCTTCCACATCATCTACCTCTGACTCCATATTTCCACCCGTAGGGTGTGGCAGACCATCACCCTCCGTACGCTTACGCTCCAGTTCGATACGCTCATTGCGACCATCTACAAGACCACGAGTCTCAGCCGTAGCCACATCCTGCGTGTACTGCATACCCTTCCACAACAGCTCCAGCGTCTCCTTACGCACCAAACCAGTTATACCCTCATCAGCTATACGCACGAAGAGATCCACCAGATCTCCCATCTCATCATCGCCCAGCTTATGTTCCTCAGCAAAGCTACTGATCACCTCGCCACTCTCCTCCAGATTACGCTCACGACGCTCACTATCATCTCGCTCCTGACGCTCACGCTCGGCTGTCTCCTCGATACGCTTCTTATTCGCCTCAGCAACACGCTTAGCGACTTCAGGATCTCGCATATCCTCCTGCATCAAGTCATAGTAGTTCTTCGCAAAAGCCACACTAGGCTCCTCGCCGTTAGCCATATCATACATCACATCCACAAAGCGCGGATCGCGGCTAAACATCTCCTTGAGCTTCTCATCACTCTCTGCTAGACGATCATACTTACCACGCAGCTCATCATCATAATCCAGATAAGCACCATAGCGTGCATCCTCATCATCATAATCCACGTCAGGGTAGTACGACCGTATGCGATCCATATACTCCTCACGCTTACTACGGGGAGACGCACCACCCATAGAGGCACCCTCCACATCTGTCCCACCTGCTACGCCATTTACACCAGTAGGTGCGTCAATCATAGTCGCAGCCTGCTCATCATAATCTCTTTCTGTAGCCATACGCTTCTACATTCATTCTACTTTACAAAATCAAAGATACATCACACACTTACATATACACGCCACAATATCCCAAATCATTAGATAGCCAAAAGCTAACAGCCAATTTGGCGATATCCAATTCCCATATTACCTTTGTCTCCATAAAAGGATCTCCCTCATCTGAGATGCCTGCTAGAGGCGCAGTACCCACACCCATCCCCACCTGCGCTTCTATCTCTGAACCAGAGATCGCAGGCTCCCCACTCAGACGACTGGGAGATCTTTTTTACCAGAACATTGCACCCAAAAAACTCTTCAAGCAAAGTGCCAGCTTCAGCTTTTGTCCTGTGGCTTGCACTATAATAGAGGGGAAAGGGGCTATATCCAGCGAAAGCGGTCGATATAGTCCCGTTTTTTTTATCCCCCCTCCCCACGAGTAGCCACACTCTAACCTCTAATATCTAATCTCTACTCTCCCCCCTTCCCACCAAAATAAGTCTCAATCACAAAGCGACGAGCCGAGCTATTCAGCTCACGATCATCCTCATGCTTAGTCTCTGGCACCGAGTACTTGTACATCGTCAGATAAGCATCAACCTGATCTCTAGGAGTCATCTTAGCAAACGCTGTATTGAAGTCCTCAAAGTGATCCTCGAGCCAAGCCGACATCTTAGCACGCAGATTCACTGACACATTATTACCGCTACCCATACGACGACCTGGTCGTGCCACAGGAACACCCTCCACAACCTCCATAAGCGAGTTAAATCCTCGCTCTGAGACCTCCGTCACAAGACACTTCTCACCCTTAGCACTCTTCCCTCTAGGCTTCTTACTACGCACCTTACCCTGACCACCCACAACCACCTCCTTTGACTTACCTCTACTTACACTCATTCTAATATCTAATATCTAATCTCTAATAGCCAACAGCCAACAGCTAACAGCCAACAGCCAACCACTAAATCGACGCCATACGTCCCTCACTCCTCACATACACAGCTCCCGAACTATCCACAGTCGTCGGCATAGGCATCTCCTCGTAAGCAACATACAGAGCTATCATACGAGTCATTACACGGTCATCGTGATTACCATTGCCACTCACATTACCATAAGACCCATCACTACGCTTCTCATAGATCAAAGCCTCATTGATCATCTCCTCACACCGCTCCACATAGCCACCTCCACCAGGCACCTCACGAAGCAACGCAATGTAATTATCGATGATCATACGCTTCGTAGCCTTATTCGTGTGGAAACCATACTTAGGTGGCACACCCTCACGAACCTGTACCTTAGACGCACGAGCATACAGATGTGGATAAACGTCTGAGATCAAACTAAAGATAAACTCACTATGATCTCCGTCAGACAAAAAGCTCTCCAGACGACTATCATACGTATTGCTCTCGAACACCAGTAGCGCATCCGAATACCACTTAGCTATCTGAGTAGCATTCCATGCCAATAAATCTATATCCGTATGTCCGTGCCACTCCGCTACAACCTCGGGTGCCTCTCCATAAAGCATCCAGTACCTATCCAATACACAGATACAAGACGGGTCGCTACTACTGCTACGCCCACCAGGGTCTACAACAACCACATACCTATCGCGCACCTCCACACTACGATCGGGCCACTGCCACACCTTCAGGTGTCCATCACTCCGCTCTTCAAACGTCAACCCCTCCAGTAGCTCACCTCGCTTATGTAGATCCAGCTTAACCTCAGACACACTCACACGACTAGAGTACAGCTCACCCACAGCGATAGCCTCCATACAACCACCACGCAGCTCCTCCAGACGCATACGATCGAAGATCATCTCGCCCGAATGCCTAAACGCCTCCACGTCCGTACTCGGGAACTCCTGCATCATCTGATCATCACTACCCAGCTCCTGACGCTTCAGACGATACCACTGGATAGCCTCCAGAGTAGCTCCTAGTGAAAACAAACTCCGCTCATAGCCACTCAAGCTACGCACAAAAGTCTCCTCATCACCCTCCACAGGACAACTATAGATGTCTATGCAAAACCACTCCACAAAGACTGGAACATTACGCCCCTCACCACGCTTAGCCTTCAGCCACTCCGTGTGAAAGTAATTACCCACACCCTTAGCCGTACTCTCATACACAATCATCGAGAGAGGCACATTAGGGATAATAGACGTTACCGACGCTATCAGCTCCTCAGGCGTATTATTGGCCGTCGTAGGATAGATACCAACCTCCGAAAAGTGCGCCAAGTGAACCGACTGAGATCGAATACTATCAGGACGGATAGCACTACCCACCGTTATACTACACCCCCTCCCATCTATATTACGAGCCGTCTGCATACCATTCTTCGGAGACAACGTCAGTGCCACACGACCTTCCTCCACCGGCATCGACTCCACAGCATGATTATACATAGACATAATATTGCGTGCTGCATCTTGTGTATGAGCACAGATAGAAGACGAAAAGCCCTTAACCAAAACAGTCTGAATCCACAAGAAGTACATCTGCACCAACGTACTACCTCCCCACTGGCGAGCCTTAAGCAAGATCACTCGGATAGGCACACGAGCCAGACGCATTTCCTCAAACACACCCAGCAGGCGCCTCTGACCACGATTCAACACAAACCGTATAGGCAAACCACTCAGCTTATCCATAATCTTCAGATTCGTATAAGCATAGTACTCAAAATCATACTGACAGCGACATCGAGCGAACTCCAGCAAGAACGCAAAGTATATATCCTGCGTGAACTTTCCTCCTCCTGACTCTACCAACCCGCGCACACTACCACTCCTCGCCAAGTCCCGTACCACATCCTCCTTATCCCACATCTCACACGGCAACCATAACACACCATCAGGATAGTCTGACAACCGTAGCTCACGCCTCGGCGTACTCACACAACCCTCCCCCGTTAGAGGATTGTGGCGTGACGCATGCTCCTCCTTACGACGAGCATTCTCTGCGATCACACTACCTATATCCTCAAACGTCCAATCCATCAAAAGCCCATATTACGGACAGGATAGCGATAGCTACGCAGATACAACGTATCCACCAAACCCCTGATGAAGTCCAGCTTATCCCCCAACGCGACCTCTGAGTACCCTCTGAAGCCTTCCCTAATACCCATCAGCTCCATCCACCCTCCGATACAGACCGACACAATGTAATCCACAACACGCTGCTTGAACCCTCGCTCCCAAACCTCCGTGATAGGATACTCGGGTACACGACTCAGCACTACAGTCACCTCCTCTCGATCCGCATGAGACTCACCATAACACCCGAATGCACGCAAACGCTCCGACAACCCGACCAAAGCCTCATCAATCAGACCGCCTACACTATAACTACGACCATTTCCATACAGCACCTCCTGACCATCCTCACCATACACGCCACGACCATCCTCGCTCACCACACGCAGCACATCGTCCCACGACACACCAAACGTAGTCGCATCCTCATCCTCTGTCAACGCCACCTTACGAAACCCTGCTCCATCACTCGCCAACCGCACAGCTACCTGTGACAGATAGTTATACACCCGATGCTTGATCTCCGTATAAGAGATACTGATCTCTATACCCCCACACACCAATCGCTTATCTACTCCTTCCATCATCTCAATCGATTATCAAACGCCTCTTCATATCGTATCACAACATCCCCAACCTCAAACCCACTAGGCACCAATCCCTCAAAGGCCAACGCATAGTAACGCCAACCCCTACTCCTAGACATCCCCAGCACCACATCTCTATATCCCTCATTCAGCCAACCTCCCAAACCCCTACGCACGCCTCGCAGACCAACCCACTGCACGCCATCTTGACTACCCAACAAATGAGCCGTCACATAGCTCTCCTCACCTTCTCGCCGTCTAGCTAAAGGCATACACAGCGATAGCTTAACACCCTCCACACGACTATAACCGCCTCCCAAGACCAAAGGCTCCGTAACAGCTCGCACCATCGTCAGAAGCCCAGCACCTAGATCCAACGGGCGCCACAATAAGCTGACACCCTCTTCCCCCTGAGACACCCACACACACCTCCGAGACAACGCCATTATATCATCACACCCCACGCAAGGCAACCGACTCCACACCCCACCGCGCAACCAATAAATATATGCCTCCCCTACAAGCAACACGACAACAGCATCTCGTTCATAATCATACACCACCCTACGAACCTCGCCCATTCGAGACGAAATGCTACGCAAGTCCACACCCCAAGACACAGGGTCGCTAGACGGCAACCCACCAACAGCACTCGGCAAGTTACTCACACCACTCTGTCTATCCAGCACCACACTCAAGTCCTTACCACCTCCATCACTCATCACACGCACACCCCTACTCGTACACAGCACCATACCAATAGGCGTACTCACCACACCAACGCCACCCACTACCACATCGCCTGACACACGCTCCATACGTCCATACACCACATTGGCTTCTCCCACGCTCATAGCATACACCCCATCAGTCGTAAACACATATAGAGGATACCGTCCATAACGATAGTCGGGTGCCACATCATGCTGCATCGTACTGACACTCACCACATCACCCTGAAAGGAGTAAACGCCCCTCGTCGTAAAGGCCTCGCCATTGTCAGCCTCACTCACACGCAACACACCCTTACGATCCAACCAACTACCACACCCCTTCAGCTGCTTAGCCAGCACACCCAAATCAACCTTACCGCCACCAACACTAGGTTCACTACCTACACTACTATCAGCGTTAGTACCACCTTCTGTCTTCCACTTACCTCCATACCCACTCGTATCTCGACTATCCAAATAGCTAAACGGCAACAAGCTATGTCGCTTATACAGCAACCGCTGCACATCACTCCCCTTCAAGCTATCCTCGCTGATACCTCCTACTGGCGGATTGCTAACCACCACACAACCCTCTACCAATGGATTCAGCGTCCACACAAACAAACCATTAGGATCAAAACTCCCCACTCCTCGAGCACCCAAACAAACACGCCCAGCCACACCCATATCAACAACCACATATCTATTTCGCATCACATCATCTCGATCCAGGTCTATCCAACGAAGACCCAGCAAGCTGCGGACACTAGAGTATTCACGCACTCCCACCAGATGACTACGACCATTGATCGTAACACCCTTCCCCTGCACCACATCGACACCCTGCACACGACCAAAGTCAAACGGCTCCTCCTGAGCCCAGCGATCCATCGACCCCCATAGCGCATGAACCTCCCCACGCCCCTCGCCATCTCCCTTAGACAAGGTCGTCACCTCGCCACCAAACCCCACATCACGCCCAAAACGCTTCACCAAGCGAAACCCGTCACATGACTCCACGATGCTCTCCCCCACACGACCTCCTCGCACCTCACAAGTTCCACCCACATTAGGATAACCTAGAGCAGGAGGACGATCTATCACCCTCACTTCACCATCACGACCCACCACGGGGTCTCTATAAGGATCATAGCGATAAGCATACAAATCCACACTAGACACCAAGTCCCACTCGGACCCTCCAAAATCCACGCCACTACCAAAACCCGACAAACCCACCGACACCTTAAAAGCATACATACCCACCTCTGCTTTTATCTCCCCACTCTCTAGCGTCACCTTATCATGACTCAACCCATTCACACTAACCTTAAAACTACCAGCTCCATTATCAGGATAAATCTCCACCAACTCACTAACACCCACATAGCTCCCATCAAACAGACGAACCGCTGCAAACATCAGATAGCGATCCGTCACAAACCCACGACCCTCATTGATAGCTCGCTTCACCTTAGGCATTATACTACACAACCCCTCAGGACGACAAGCCACATCCCAGCACTCAGGACACAACCCGCGCGCCTCATCTCCCGAACTGCTCTTGCTAGCAACCAAAACCTCCTCCTGATGCGACGCGTCTGTATCTGGCTCACCTGCTCGCTTAGACCTTCCCGAAGGAACCACCACACGATCCCACGAAATACGCGCACGCAACTCCGACAAGCGTACCCGACTATACCCTAGCCCCTCACGCCATAGATAAGAATCATTACGCAGAGCATCACCTAGACGATACTGCAACGTCAGCAGATTCCCCACACTACGCAGCGTCACATCCTCACCAACCACAATGCACAGAGGCCTCTCCACAAGATCAAAGGCAGCCGTATCGCTATTCTTCCAATCCCCTCCATCAGGCACCACACTCCACCTCAACTCTTGACCCTTACACACTATAACATGCTCCTCACCACTAGACACAACATGTACTCCCACCACATTTTCCACGCCATTACCACGAGCCAGCTCCACACTGCGATTCACAACGCGCAGATGACCCGTCTCGCCTGGATGCATATTAACCAAGTCCACTAGATCTCCATTACCCTCACCGCCCCACACGCCCTCCGTGCGGTTGATACCGCCAAACCTTATTCGCTTATCCATAACTCCTACTCTTTACTTAGCCTTTAGCTGGTGTGACCGAGTACTGTAGGGACGCTCGATCTGAGCGTCCGTTGTTGTACAGCCTCACTGCGCCTCCGATCCATTCTGATCAGCTCCGATACCTCCGATTACCTCAGATCCTTGCGCTTGCGCCTCAGATCCTTGCGCTTGCGCCATATTACGCTCTATCGATGCCAACAGCTTATCTGCATAACCCAGCGTACTATTCTCGATCAGCGTACGCACATCTATAGCTCCTGCACTAAACAGCTGCATCAAGAAGTCCTGCTGCATAGCACGATACACTAGCGTACCACTACTCTCCGTCAGCGACAGCGTAAAGTCCACATCGCGGATCAAAGCAGGATCATACAGATTATAGTCCCCATCACCTCCCACCACACCGATATACCGAGGCTCATCATAGTACTGCATCACCAACTTCATATTCTTCAAATCACGAGACTCACGCAACCCTCTAAAGCTCTCCATCAGATCCGACAGCATAGCACTACTATTCTGAGACTGCGCTGCATACATAGCAAACGATTGATACCGATCATCACTACGCTGCCCCTGCAAAGCTCCACTCACACCCGACACATCATCAAACATGCGGAGCTGTACACTCAGCATATCATACACACCCGTATTACTCGCATTAGATATCAACTGACTAGGCCCAGGCGCGCCAGCCTTAGCCCGATACATAATGATACCATTATGACGCTTCCACTCACTAGCTATATCATCGATACTCATACTGCTAGGTAGCGCATCCTCTGGCAAGAGTAGCACACCCTTAGCACTAGCCTTCTGTGTAAAGTCCTGCATCATCACCAAGCGATTGATATGACGCTGCACATCGATACTATCACTCACAAACGAACGAGCCACACCATTATAAAACGGATAAACCTTCAGGCTATACGGATGCCCTCGATGCTTGTACGGAGTCTCTCCCTCTGCCAATACATCCCCATACGGACTCATATAGCGATAGTACCAATAACGATCTATAATCCACTCAGCCTTGATCAACCGCACATCAGACACCCCCATAGCCTCCGCCTGTGACTTACGGCGTGCATTCTCCGCCAAAATTTCCTCCCAGTCACTAAGCTCAGCCAGATAGTAGCGCCCTCGCAATGTATCGTGACAACGGATACGCTCCTTAGACTCCTTAGTCCAAACCTCTATCACACGACACAAACCACTATCCAACGGCCTATAGAAACTCAAATCCTCAACCTCCTCACCCAGCCACTGCTCCACACCACTACGCACCTCTTCGTCTAGACGCATACGATACACCTCCTTGATACGCCTAGCTTTACTCGGGTCGCCCTTACTAAATGCACTCAGCACATCACCCATACTCATATCATGCACCTCGCCAATCAACGTGATACCCTTACCACGTGGATCTTCCGTGTACCCCTCCACAAACAAGCGATTATAGTTAACCAAGTCAACCCACACATTAGACATATCAGCCTCATAGTCCCAAGCATAGTACGACCGAAAGCACGCACACCCACTCACCACAAACATCTCCAGCGCGCGCCTATCCAGCTCCCACAAGTTATTCGTCTGATACACATACTTCATCGTCTCGGTCATCACATCACTCAGATGCTCATCATTCTTCCTACGTGCCAAGCACACGGGCTCAGTACGCTGAGACGCAAACTGCCCCAAGATAGCACGAACCATAGGGGCTATACGATTATTCTTAAGCGGCACATTACCCTCACGCTCGATGATCTCACTCTCCTTCACAAAATTCCCAAACTCATCCAGCACACGATCACTCCACTGATCACCACGAGCATACCGAGCACACCGATTAGCATTATCTCGAAACGTACGCATACTACTCCACGCACGCTCTGCACGTCGTAGCGTCGCCCAGTCCACATCATACGCACTACGACCCGACTTATTCAAACCCGCACTATCAAATACCTTCATATTATTCGCCTTATAGTATCACAACTCACATAGTAACTAGGTGCCTCACACGACACCACACGACACACAGCATCCTCTACACCCATACCCAACGCCACCAAAGGCATAACCTCCATAACCAAATAAACAGCCCGATCATGCGCCACCGCACTCTTAAAGCTATCCAAATACCCCACACCACCCCGCAGATACCCACGCACGATCTCCACGCCCCTATCCACAGAAAGATATAGACACGGAGCCACCTCCAGCATCACCTCTCCAAGCAACGCCTCACGACTCATACGACTAGCCACATCGCTCCCCAAGCGACGAACCACCCGATCGAAACTCCTACGCAAATCCCCCCTGCGACGATCCATATCTCTCACTTCACAAAGATAACCATATATTAGCCCCTAGAGATTAGAGATTAGAGGTTAGAGCCGTGACCGAGTCCTGTAGGGACGCTCGATCTGAGCGTCCGTTGTAGTACAGCCCCACGTCTACCCCTCTGTAGGGGCGGACCTATGTGTCCGCCCGCCCTCGTCCACACCCCACTGCGCTCTCCGATATATCCGATTCTCGCCCAGCGCCAACAGCTAACAGCCAACAGCTAACCGCCAACAGCCAACATATACTCCTTGATCTCACTATACATCTCAGCCTCCACCTGCTGTAGCTCACCACGCCAAGCCCTATCCTCCTCATCTGTCAGCATACCTCGATGACTCTTATACTCCTTATACAGCTTATCAAAATCCTTAAACCATCCCTCCAGCATCTCATAGTCCACACCCTTGCCATACTCCACAATAGCCCGACTACGAGCATCATACTCACGCATACTCCTAGCACCCTCGAGAGACTCACGCATACCGCGCTGCACCTTACTACGAGACTCAACATCTCTGCGCAACTCCCAGAATCGCTCCTCGATACCACGACCTCGCAAACTATCATCATAACGATAGAACCTATTCGTCACAGGACTAGCACTCACAGCACCACGCACACCATCCGCTGCCACCGCCCGATCAACCTGATCCAGCATCTGTACTATACCTCCGAAATACTGACTACACAGATAGCTATACACAAGTGGATCACTCAGCGGTGACAACACACCATGACGCCACTCCGACACATACTTATCCTGACCGATACCATTGATCCACTTGCTCACCGATACCTGCCACTCAGGCGTATGCTTAGGCAACCGCTTATACAACGGCAACGACCGATCCACATAGCGACTCTCCCAGCGCAACGCCCCACCATAGAAATTCTGATTAGCCAGCAAATCCGTAATAGGCTGAATCTGTGCAGGCACAAAACCACGACCACCACGATACAGACTACTACCCACCGACTCACCACGACGCTGACCCTCCACCATACCAGCTAGAGGACTAGCACCATTCGTCGGATTGTACGCAACAATCTCGCCCATACTATCCATACTACCCAGCACAGCCTCCACAGCATCCTTCTTACCACTCACTAGACCATACAGCTCCTGACCAATACCATAGAACGCACGCATCTCTATCGCTAGTGGCACCTTCACATAGCTATCCTTATCCACCACAAAGCACATATTACTCTTACGCACCGCTGGATTGATAGCTCGATACACATCGCCATGATCATCATCACCATCCTGTAGCGCTGCTACAGCATAACCCAGCACCATAAGACTCGCCACAACAGCACTACTGCCCCACGGATTCTCCACGGCCACCCCATAAGCCAAGTTCATACCCTGCACACCCGCATTGAAAAACATCTGACAAGCACCTATCAACCGATACAAACCACTACGACCTGCCCCCTTACGATTGAAGTTCACACTCACCTCCTTAGCATCACTGATGGACTCCGTAACACTACGACCCATCTCACGACTCGTCACATACGTCGCAAAGCGTCCCCAGCTCTCGATCATCTCATTCGGACGAGCAAAGATATTCAGCACATCCTCGCCCACACGCACGGCTCGACCCTTACCTCCTGCGTCCAAAAGACTATTCACACGCCGACGTGCCTTATGCTCACTCAGCAAGCGCGCATAACCCGTCTGTCCACCATACCGCTTAAACTCATCCCAGTAAGCATCCACCTCTCTAGACACGCCAACACCCGTATGACCCTTACCCCATATACGACCCAAGATCAGTGGAGACACACGCAAGTAATTACGCATATAAGCTCGCGTGTACACACCCCCTCGCTTCAAGAAGTTAACCGCCAGACTCATCTGCGCATCTCGCAACAGATTCACAACCATAAAGCTCGGATTACGACTAGTCACGTTCTGAGCCATACCTCGTAGCAACCCCTTAGCAAACCGCTCCACATCCGTATCCTCACCCACATTGATTCGATTCACAGCCTGAGCCAGATCAGGACGACCATTCACAAACACCAAATGCTCACGCCCCCCTATCATAACCTTCACAACATGCTCACCCAGCGAGCGTGGATCAGTCAGATAAGCCACACGAGCACCCCGCTCACGGATCAGCGTCACGGTACCATCTGCCAAACCCTCTCGCATACGATCCTCAAACTCCTCTATATCCTCCGACGCAAAGCTACTAGGATACAACGGAGTCAACAGCCCATCCTCGCCCACACTATAGTACTGACGACCCAAACTCGTGTAGTCACTCGGATAGTTACTCACCAACCCATAAAAAGCCTGCTTCTCCACATTGTGATACCCACCAATCACTGCACTACGTATCTTACGATACATAGCCAAGAGAGGTCTATCAGGACGTGACACACGACCCTTAGCGCGCTGGATAGGTTGCACAAAGCCCCCCACATGATCATGCATATACTCATAGTCTCCTCGAGACTCCTCCGCAAAGCCCTGCATAGGCACATACCACTCATACATACCACTCACAGCCTCATAAGACTCCTGAGACATCATACCACAGTCACGCCACACAACCAGGACAGCATCATTCACAGCTCGCACAGCCTCCCACAGCTCCTCCACAGACAACCCTCGACTACGCATAGCCTCCTCAAACTGCTCCACCAAGTCCGCAACACCCTCCACACCATCAAGCAACTCATGACCCGCAAAGTGTACTGGTATATCCTCTCCCAGCTGTGTCTCATAAGCATACTCCAGCTTAGCCTCCTTAGCCTTATACTTAGCCTCTGCCTTACGTCGCTCACTTGAATCCAACCACAAAGGATCATCCGCATGCTTTGCATCTAGCTTAGCCAACCTTTGCTCCACACCTCGGCGACGCATGTAAGCATTACGCTCGGGCGCATGCTTAGCAAAGAGATAATCATCTAGCTGCTCACCCGTCAAGCCTAACGCACGAGACACCTCTCTAAGCTTCTTTGCCAGCTCACGATACACACCACCCTCCAGCTCCTCAATCTTACTCGTAGCTCGACTACTCGTCTGATTATACCGCATCCACACACTACGTGACCCCTCCACAGGACGACCTGAGAGCGCACCTATACGCTCCTCATACACACGGATAGGATTAGTAGCATCGACCCACTCTGTCTTAACACGCTCACGACGCTGCACCAACGAGTTGTCCATCACACCACTCAGCCCCCACATCGTTCCACCAGCATCTAGAGACACCGACTGACCATAACGCTCTCGGAGACGCTCCATACGTCCCACAAAAGCTCGCTCCGTAGGAGACAGCTTACGACCCATCAGCTCAGCATCAGCCTCTCGACGACGACGATAACGACGCTTCCGCACGCCTCGCTCCACCACATCTCGAGCCGTCTCCTCTTGCTCTTGCCCATTAGCCTTTGGCTCTTGGCTGATGCCTGCACCATTCGACTTCTCCGATACTTTCTCCTCCGATTCTTTGGGATTCTCAAATTCTTTTACTACCTTTGTCGTGTGCTTGAACAGGTGTCTAACCTCAGCGGAATTGTACCGCTGTTTAGACAACCATTCAAGCACTCTTTTTTTGTCTACATATTCCAGTAGACCCTCCTCTATCCAGCGTGCAAAGTGAGTGCTAGAACTTCTATAATGTACACTGCGTATGTCATTTATATCTAAGCGACCCTTACGCCTATTCGCTTCTATAGCGACTACATAGTTCTTGCCATTATGCTCTAACTCTAGCATAACAACAAAACTACCTAGCCTAGTAGCACTTCTAAAAACAGCCATTGGATTCTGAACTAAACGTGGCAAGTTCTTTACTTCTTCCAAATCAAACGGGTGATTAGACTGCTCACTCTTACTCCTCAGCCTACGAGCAGACAACTCTATAGGCAAGTTAGGCACTCCTGCACCCCTAAGCACAGCACTAGGCAGACCCAACCGATACACATGCCCCTCAGACTGCCTACCACCTATTTGCTCCGACAGCTCCGCATTAAACCGCCCATTCACAGCCTCTAGCTCGGACTCTTCGCCAGCCTCTACTCGCCTATACCGTACTCGCTTGTTCAGCTCCTCATCTGTAAACTTCGTATAGAAGTCCCCACTATTCTCCTGCTTGCGTTCCTCAACAAAGCCACCCACAACTTCATCAAACGACCTATTAGCCTGACGCGATTGCTCCTGCTCTGCATACGACACAACCAAATCGTCGTAGTACTGCTCCAACCCCTCTAGACGCTTATCCACATCTGCTATATCTCTAGTCAGATCAGATATACGACCCTCTGCTCGATCCACAGCACCCACCTTACGCTCCAATCGCGCCTTAGCTCGCTCTGCCTTCTCCCGCTCCTTCTTGATCAGACTCTTCTGACTAGACACCTCCCAAGAGCTATACCGACCCATATTATCCACCAAACGTGACTCCATAGAGTCAGCCCTAGACTGACTCTCATTATAAGTCGTCAAAGCATCTGACAAGACAGACTGCTCTGCAACGAGAGTCTCTCGCTCATGTTGTAGCTCCTTACGCTTCTCGGCCGTCGCAAAGCTCGCCCTAGACTTAGGATCACGGATCAAGTCCATCTTTAGCTCCTCTGCATCGATATCACCCACATCAACTATATCCGCATCAGCTCGCATGGCCTCCTCATACAGACGCTGCTTAGTCTGCAACTTCTGAAGCATAAAGACATCCGCACTATCCTCCGTAAGCATATAGTTCACACGCAGATGATGCCACTGATTGCCCTGACGCCAACAGCGTCCCTCCACCTGTATCAACTGTGTAAAGTTCCACGGAAGAGACAGAATATACAGATCCGTAGCATTACGCTGTAGGTTCACCCCCTCCTTAATAGCAGGAGAGCCTAGCACAACCTTAATCTGACCATCATTAAAGCCCTTCTGAATACGTCCACGCTCAGAGATACTCGTCTTACCACTCAAGATAACAACCTCATCCTCCTTATAACCCACCTCGCGTATCAAGTACTCACGAAGCAAATCGAAATACTCAATACCCAGCTCGGAGTAGATCAATTGCCCCGAACTATCATTACCTCGCTTACTCTCAGCAACCAGACGCATCGTCGCTAAGAGCTTAGGACTACCCTCGACAAACTCCTTGTAATTCCTTGCCGTGAAACCACTCGCACCTGACGCAAAAGGCGAGAAAGCTATCAAACGAGCATGACCTATACCCGCTAGCTTCTGCTTGTCATCCGTCAGCAGAGCACTCAGGGCTGTCATAGCATCACGAGTCATATCATTCTGCGGTACCTTATACTCCTTGACGTGACGCTCGGGACGTACCAAGTTCGGATTATCCTCTACACCCTTGACATCGACAAACTCCCGAAGCAGATTATTAAAGACCGCATTGTTCTTAAAGCGTCGCACAGCCATACGCTCCGTTACAGAACCATCGGCTCCAATCTCCAAGTCTGGCTCTGCCTCCATAAACGTCTCAAAGAACTGCTCCACACGATAGAACCCTAGCTCCTTCAGACGATCATTAGCCACTAGTGACAACACAGAGTAATACTCCAAAGGCTTATTCGTAAACGGCGTAGCACTCAGCAACACAACATTACGACCACCATTCTGAGACTGTATCCACTGAGCAGCTAGCCACGTCTTGATACCCAAATCACTCGTACGCTGACTCTGACCCCTAAAGTCTGACGCTACATTCTTATCCAATCGAACCTTACCAACGATATGATTCGCATTATGAACCTCGTCAAAAACCATATAGTCAAAGCCCAAATCTTCAAAGCTATACTCCTGCCTAGCTCCACGCATCATACGACCCACCAGACGATCCACCTGAGCCTCCTTCTTAGCCTTATCACGAGCACTCGACTGATGTGTCTTCAAGTCTTCCTGGATGTAGGTGAACTCACCTGCCATACGATCATAAGTCTCATCCTTAAAGCCCATACGCTTAAGACCCTCGTACGTAACCAAGGTTATCTCACCCTCACCAACAGAAAAGTCCGTCAAGTCATAGCTAGCACCAAGATTTCCCAACACATTAATCTTAGCCTCAGGCAAAGCCTCATAAATAGTCTCTACCCACTGCTCCAAGATACTATCATTAGGACACACAATAAGCGGTCGCTTAGCATGTCCTCGCGTCATAGCCTCATGAGCCGACAACACACCACTCAGCGTCTTACCAAATCCAACCTCATGCGCCAAAACGCCAACACCCCGCATCGACATACGACCCACGCCTGCCAGCTGGACACTCGTAAGCTGTAAGGGCTTACCATGGAAGTTCTTATTGATCTGACTAAACATAGGCACACCAGTATAGTCAGGAGTGTAAGTACCATTGTAAGCACGATTGAACTTACGCACCACCTCCTCCTGCTCTGTCTCTGTCAACTCATGCTCCAAGAACTCTCGGAACAGACGATCACCCACATCCTTACGACGACGACGCTCAGCCGCATTCTCCGCCTTATCACCACCCCTGACAGGCCTATTCTCGATATATGATCGCACCTCCCACTTACTCGAACGACCAAACGCATCATAAGGCAACTCCTCCACATACCCCAAAAAGCGATCCTTAAGAGACACACCACCCACAGCACCCATCTCATCACTCACTGGTAGTATCAGAGACTTGACAAACTCAACATTCGGCGTCAAGTAAATATGTCCCAAATCCTTGTATGAAGGCAGTACAGCCTCAAGTAAAGCCTTCTGACCCAAATACTGATCCTCCTGAACCTGCCCCATTGCATGCAACAGCTCCAGATTTTCAAGCCTAGCATAGATATTCCCTGAGCAATAGTAAAACCGATGCATCCACCGACCATCTCCCACATAGCACGCCACAGATGGGTGCGCCTCGGGATGTGCTAAGTAACCACCCAAGTCACAATCCGCAAACGCAGACATCTCCTCCTCGGTAAACCTCTTGAGAAACTGATCACTAGCATTGATCACCTCATCACCCTTCGACAGAGTGTACTTAATCTGACCACGCTTTATCTTCGGCAACCCACTCCCCTTTCTCTTCCCCTTTTCCTTTACCTTACTCTTATCCTTTTCCTCACTCTTCTCCTTTTCCTCAACTGCGCTCTCTCCGTCCTTTTCCACACTCTTGGCTTGCGTGTTAAGTGCTGTCTGCGTGGTGTTTAGAGCCTTTCCATTACGCTCACTCTTTCCCTTTTCCTCAACCGTTCCACTCCCATCGCCAGTCTCACCCTCAGCTATACCACCCTCATCACTAGATACACTAGCATTACTAGTACCACTAGAGGCACTAGAGGCACTAGAGTCACTAGAGCTACTAGACACACCAGCTCCCGATTCTTCAGCACCATCCGATTCAGGCATTACATCACCACGCTCCTCACTTTTCGCAATATCATTGAGACCCGTTAAGTAATCTACAAAGTCATACTCAGCCTTCGTAACTTGATGACCCACCTTGCGATCCCCATCATTCCACTCCCAAACCCTATAAACGCCTGAGGCTCCTCGAGGAGAGAAACTCATCTCTCCTGGCACCACATTATCGTGAAGAACACCTTTCACATCACCACCACGCCAGCGCCTCACCCAATAGTCCACAAGGGGTTCGTCATCTAGACGACCCTCACGAGCAAGAAAACTATCCAGCTCTTCAACAGCTCTATGAACCTCCTCATCGCTCTTACCCTGACTATGCAGATAGTCCAAGAAACCTAGATAGTGACCATTCTTCTCCTTAAACCACTCACTACCATACGACCTGTCCACATCTGATTCATTAGACACAGACTGTTCGCTATCACTTGTCGCAACCTCACCACCCGACTGCGCATCCGATTGCTCCGACACCTCCGAAGACTTAGAAGTTACTGCGCCCTCTGATTGCTCCGATTTCTGCGCCTCCGTCTCCTGCAGCACCTCAGACTTATCACTCCACGCTACATACTCCTCCTCACGACCATAACGATTCTTGCGAGTACCCAACTCACCAAGCACATGATCAGGATGAGACTCAAAGTAATTATGAGATCCCTCACCCTTGTACTTAGAATCCTTACGCAAGACAACAACATCTGTACCCACATCAGTCCCCGCAAAGACCCCATTAGGCAACCTATACGCCACCTCAATACGCCAACCACGCTCTACCTTATGACGATTTAACCAACCACTAGGAAGAACCATTGCCAAGACACCACCCTCGCGCAACAAGTCCAACGAACGCTTGACAAAATAATCCTCATACCTAGCTATCCCAGGCTCCTCACCCAATCCTCTGTACTTACCTCGATGATCTCCATACGGAGGATTACCAAGCACCAAGTCATACTCACCCATAGACTCAGGCTTACGCTTACCGCCTCGCTCGTCCATAAAGAGAGACTCAAAAGGTGCTATACGGACATTAGCCTCAGGGTGCAGCACCTTAGCTATACGTGCCGAGATCTCATTAACCTCATAAGCCCGAATCAACGCTGAGCCACTAGCCAGCTTAGGGATGCCATCTAAGAAATTACCAACACCTACACTAGGCTCTAAAATCAATGCAGGACGTTTGGCGTCACCTATCTCAGGCAAACCATCTAAAACACGCTTCACAAAAGAAACCACACCCCTAGGCGTGTAGTACTCATCCAGCACCCCACGACCACTCTTAGCAACACCGCCACTCCTATAGCCAGACACAGCACGCCTCAGCTCATCTGTTACATCTCCTGTCAGGACAACCTGCCCATCGACAACATCAGTAACAGACGATACTAGCTCTGCTATCTCAGCATTGCTGTAACGCTTATTATCCTCTACAGATCTAGAGCCACGACCATCACGAGTCGCACTAGACCCAGCACCCGCCCCTGAATCCTCTTGACCAGCAGACCGACCTACGACTCCATGCCCAGATCTAGATTCATGTTCTGAGCCGCCGACAGCATCGTCCCCCCGCTCAGCTTCGCTATCTGATCTAGACGAGCCACGATGTCCCTCCGTGTGTAACCCCTCGTCAGAAGACGCTGCAGGTTCGGGTACTCCGACAGGCGTATCCCCTCCTTGTTCAGCTTCGCTACTGCCCAAAAGTCCTCCAGTACCCACTCCATCAGAGGCTCCCGAGGCTCCTGCGCTAGAACCTTCAGTATCCCCACCGTTAGATAAGGTAGACACTCCCGAGGCAACATCGTCTCCTCTTGACTGCTCTGGTAGCGAACCTTCTTGATCAGCTCCGCCTTCTCTGGCGTCATCGCCATCTTCTCTTCTTCCATCATCTTGATTTTGTTCTATTACTGGTTTTGATTCCGAGGATTTACCCCCACGAGTAGCCCGCTGTAGGGACGCTCGATCTGAGCGTCCGTCACCGTCCACACCCGACTGCGCCTCCGATCGCTCAGATACCTCAGATGGCTCTGATAGCTCCGATCCTTGCGCCTCAGATGGCTCAGATTGCTCCGATTCTCGCGCTCCCGCTTCGCTAAGATACGCATTTTCCCCTTGATCATTCGCCCCCTTAGAAACTACACCGCCTACGCTAGAGCTAGCACTGCCCTCACCGTCTCGCTCCTCCAACTGCCTATGTATTTCACCATACTCAGGGAAGACTTTTCTGTACGCATCCTCCTTATCCAAAGCTGGCGTATCCACAAACAAATCCTTGGCACCACGAGCATAACGGTAATAGTCCATCAAACTACTACGCACTAGCGCAGCATCACCGCGCAAGAGCAACTTCATCAACTCCACAGCTCCTGCATTAAACAGCTTATACGGAACAACCAGACCCTCTGACTGATCAAACAGACTAGGCGTACCAAGCAGAAGCCCTAGACGAGCAACCGCCTCATCACGCAAGCGACCACTAAAAGGCTTACCATCATACAGCTCATACAGACCCAGCACAGCCTGCTGCACATCACCCACCAAACGCTTCTCACTAGGCAACAGACGATCCTGAACCAGCACCAGCACTAGAGACTTACGTAGATCACTCGGTAGACGACGCAACGCATCTTTAACAGCTTTAGTAGCCCCCTCCTCTAGGACACCATACACAATATCCTCAAAAGAACGAACCACACCACTACGCACCCCACCATCCTCTCGCAACGAGTTACTATACTCATCTGTATTAATAACACCCTCCTCATACAGATACTCTAGAGCAGCCTTAGCACCAGACTCAACAGACTCCGAGATATCCGACTCCACATCATCTACGCTACCCAGCAATAGAGACATAAACCGCCCATACTGAGCTTCACTCATACGCTTAGACACATCGCTCGTCACACGACGACCAGTAGCACTCTCAGTATCAGACTGAGTCAACTGTCCCAACCGTATAGCCTCCTCATCACCCACAGGAAGCATATTAACAAGAACAGGATCTTCTATCGCATCAAACGCAGACTCATCAATACCAAACTCAGCCAAGTGAGCCCTCAGATAAGCCTCATACTTCTCCTTCTCAGCACCCGCCAAAAGCTTAAGAGCTATCGAACGATTATTTCCCTGGATCACCTCCCCACGCTCATTCACGTTAGGCGCACCCACATAAGCCGTAACAGCTCCTGTTATCTCCTCAGGGCGGATAGACCGTGCTATCGCATAAGCACTCGCCACCGAGCTAGCCTTCTGCCTATCCTCCTTAGGCTGTGCCTCTGGGATAAAGTGCATCGGATTAGTACGGTCATACCTATCTGTACTAGACACCACATGCGACGGCTGCAACTGACTCCGAGAAATAACAGCATAGCGACCCTTACAAGTCACCGTACTACTAAAACGAACCTCCGTAGCAGCACCCTCAGCACGCTCCACCTCCTCAGGCTTCTGACGATAAATGCGCTTCAGCGTTGCATCTCCTCGCAAAATCTTATACCCCAAAGCACGTTGCACAGCGGGCGAGTTTACAGTCTCATCAGCATTCGGATTCACGCCCTCCAAAGAAACACCCTCAGACTCACTCACCCCTGGCGCATCAGGACCTCCCTCCTCACTACTGCGATACCCCACAGACCCCACAAAACCTATCACATCATTCAGACGTTGCAGCTCAGCATCGATCTCTGCCAGCTCACCCTTCTGAGCCTTCAGACGATCCATATACTCCGCAGCACTAAGCCCCTTAGACGACAACTTACGAGCCGCCTTACGACGACTAGCCTTCAGATTATCAATAACTCCAGACACCACCTTGCGAGCCATATCCCTATCCCCATCACACATCTCCAGCAAACGCTCCGCAACCTCCACGGCATCACCCGCCAACATATCTCCTTCCTCGGCTCTTTGACTCACTGCGCTCTCCGATCGCTCAGATTGTTGCGCTTGCACCTCAGACTCTTTCGCCTTCGATCCTCGCGCTTTTTTATTCCCGACGCTTTTACTACCTTTGCCTTTAGAAGGAGATGTTGTGGAAGAGTACTCGTTAGTATTCCTGTCCTCAGTCATAGTACTAGACGAGCCGGGCTTGGCAGGTAGGCCGTCTCTCGATACGGGTACAGATCCACCCTCTCCTGTTGGCGAGTTAGACGTACCGCTGGAAAGGGCTCCAGCCTCCTCAGGCGAGTCAGTCGATTCTGAGGGCATGATGAGGGGTTGCCCGTCCTCACCTCTAGTAGTCTCGCCTTGAGAGCTGTCAGGAAGAGCAGAAAGGGCTGCTGCCGCTTCTTCAGAAGTCTGTGTGAGGTCTTGCCCACCCTCGCTGACAGAACTCTCTCTTAGAGAAGGAGCTTTCTCGGTAGAGTTCCCGCTGAGGCTCGCAGGGCTATCAGGATATCCAACCTGCGTTTCCACACCCTCTTGGCTCTCGGTAGCAGGGTCAATGCCTAGTGCGGGTACGGCAGACCAGAGAAGCTCCCTCTCGTCAACATTGGCCTGATTAAACGACCAACCACCAATGACACTCCAATAGCCGCCAACAGATTGAATCTCAACTAAATCAGTCCGTCCACGATCATCCCTTGACACAACATAATACGTCCCAGTGCCATCAGAAAAAACCTGAGCACGACGGATTTCTGTTACATTCCCAAATACTGAAGCAACAAACTCAGCAACACTATTAAAGCCTGCTGCTTTAATTTCATCCCCTTGTGTGTGATCTAAATATTCGGCTCCATATCCTAAACCTTCAACTATATCGTACTCCCCTAGAGGCAAGCGCACCTCACCACTAGGCATACCTGACGCACGGCTCATATCCTCCGTAATAACACCAAAAGACTCACTGCCATTCGGAGACAACACATACGGACTCCCATCCGCATCAACCTCATCACTGAGCCCCCACGGTGCTATAGAACCAAAATCATCCATAACCAAATCTCTACCCACAGACACAGGACTATCAGACCAATCTGGCAGCACCATATACAAGTCTGAGTCTACAACACCAACAATCTTTCCACCACGCACCTTACCACTAGGCTCGTCTCGCCAGTGAATATGAAAACCAACAGGTAGAAACCTATTGTTACGATCGGTATCAGTGTCCGCACTAGAACCACTGGGATCACTAGGATCAGTGGGATCTGTAGGATCACTAGGATCACTGGGATCACTGGGATCACTGGGATCAGTGGGATCTGTAGGATCTGTAGGATCAGTAGGATCATTAAACTCACTAGCCCCACCAGAGCCACTATCACCCGAAGGCTCAGATGGCTCAGATGGCGCTGACGGATTAGATGGTTCTGACGGCTCCGACGGCGCAGAAGGCTCTGACGGCTCCGATTCATCCGATACACGCGCTCCCGATTGTTTCTCCTCCTGCATCGCTCGCACACCACGGCTCAGCATCATACGGATATCACCATCACTCACCTTGAGCGACAACCCCAAGCCGTCCAGCAATTGCCTAAAGCCTGACACTATACGAGCCCAAACACCTGGATTACTATAAGTCTCTGCCTGATGAGCTATATACTCACTCGCCAAGTCGCTACTACTCAACCCAGGATACAAGTCTGCTATCTCCTCACGATCACGAACACTCATCGACTCCCACACACTATCGAAGTAGTCATACAGAGCCTTCCTATCAAAAAGCGCAGCCAAACCCCTATGACCAACCACCTCGTGAAGCACCGTACGCTCCACACTCTTACGACTAACTCCATCACTGAGGATCACAACCTCACCACTGCGCTCATCGTACCAACCACGCTCACTACCATCTAGCTTACCTCCCTCAGCCTCTACCTCCTCACGAGACATAACACGCCAAGGTACCTCGACACCAAGCCTACCCATAACATCACGCACCACACCCTCCACATCGTCTCGTGACAGCTCCAAAACACCTTGCTCGTACGCATCCATCATACCACTCACACCCTGCATGCGATCCTCCATATCTGCCACGACCTTAGCCTGCATAGCTAGGTCTACAGCATCACGACCAATAACACGAGCTACACGCACATCATCAGAGTGTACCTGCACACGACCATCATCTCCACTCACCACAACAGCTCCTCCCGAACCGTCCTCAAGACACACCTTACCATCACGCACAGCTCCCGACACCAAGTAACCCTTAGCATCATTAGGACCATACGTAACCTCCACAATCTCATAGTCCACAACATCACCCGCATCATCACGATGCGCCAGCACCTTACCATTAGTCCACTCCTCCTCTAGAAGTGCACGCCTACGAGACTCCAAGTCAGACTCCAGCTTACCACGAGCCTCCTCTATTTCAGCCTCAGACGCACCCACAAGCATCTCACGAGACATCCAGTTAGACACATACCGCATCTCAGCTCCCACACGACGAGCCTCTCCCTCCAAGCTTAGACGCTCCTCAACCCCAAGCGACTCATCCCTCAGACGAGACACAACCTCCTCCAGCTTAGTATGCCTACTCAGTAATTCATCCTCCAGCTCCACATAAGAGCACCCACGCAAACGACCCTGAAGAGCATCCACATCACCGCCATTCGCACGTAGACCCTCAGCCGAGCGTCGCACAGCCCCATTAACCTGACCCAAACGAGCTGTAGACCCCACAGCTCCTACACCTCCAAAAGCAACCTGCATAGGTAGCAACGCCACAGCCGTCTGCTCCATACCCGACAATCCCCACACATCGCTCATCGACTGATCACCTATCAGCAATGCATTAGCAGTTCCTCCAACCTGCTCCTCCAAAAACTCCTCAGCAAACCCTCCCACACGAGTCATCTCACGCATAGGAGCCAGCGTCCTCTTAGCACCCGTATAGAAACGACCCACAGCACGAGCCGTCGGACGACTACCCAGCTTAGCACCCAGCTCACTCACAGCTCCACCCACAGCCTTACCCACACCACTCTTCGCCAATGGCTTAAACACAGCACGACCAGCCAAGCCCAACCCCTTCATCACAGGCTCACCAAGCGTCTCACTAACCACCTCAATGGCCTGATCTCCTAGTGCCTTAGCAAACGCAACACCATAACTCTTCTCAGCACCCTCACGACGACCCCCAAAACCAACATTGTCGCTATCCCAACCATCTAGACTCGTAGCTACCAGCCTACCATGCATACGCTCCTCAGTACCCCCTGCCACACGGGGCATCTCAATAGCCAGCGTACCAGCTATCTGGCCAGGAGCCTTCTTAAGCCACTCACCCAGATACCGACGCACAGCTCCCTTCACCGCACCCTTTGCACCCGCCTTTGCACCTGCCTTAGCTGCACCACCAGCTGCACCTCGTGCAGTACCACTCAAGCCACCGCCCAGCACCATATCGCGAACGAACGGCAACGCCTCCGCAGTCACACGACCAGCACCACTCCAATTATCCCCCAGTTGCTCCTCGTAAAACGCCCGATACGTATCACGCACCGCCACAGCATCCAGCAGATTGCGCTCAGCCTGTGACAAACCCTCACGACCCACCTTATCAAACTTAGCCATCGCTAACGTGATCGCTCTAGTCGTAACCGCATCTTCCACACCAAAGTCCAGCAACTTCATACCCCCATCCATATCGTCCCAAAACGTCTTGCCCATACGGCTCAGCCACCCATCCTTGCCAGACACAACACGCTCCACAAGACGCCTGTCATTCTTGTAATCCCCGAGGACACGATTCGTAGCATAAAGAGTCTTCTCCTCATCACTACTACCCGCCACCGCATCAATCGTATCACGACCATAGCGACCCGACAAAGCCCGTAAGCCATACGAAATAGGGTTAGCACGCCTATCAGCATCTTCACGCGCCCTAGACTCCGCAAAAGCTTTGCCACCCATACCCGCCGTCTCCCTCGCAATACGATCCATCTGAGCCCCAAAGACATCTCGCTCTTCACCCTCCTCAGACTTACGATAAGACCCAACAGCTCCACGACCCCGACCTCCAAAAGTAAAGTCCCCACCAGCAAGCGTCTGTGACATCTTAGCACCCTTATCCTCCCCTCTACCCGACAGCACATCAAGCGTACTACTACCCCAAGGACGACCCAGCCACACACCACTAGGCGTATCCGACAAACGAGCCACCGCCAGCCCCGTCTTACGAGGATCTAGCGGACTAAGAGGCACACGCTCCACATCAGGCGTTAGCACCACATCCTCCCCAAGCAACCCCTTCGTAGGGGCGGACCTATGTGTCCGCCCATCACCATCCGCCCGTCCCCGCAAGACTGCGCCACCCGATCGCTCTGATCGCTCTGATCGCTCTGATCGCTCAGATCCTCGCGCTTCCTCAGCCTTCCGCCGCTCTCTACGATCCTCTTCAATATCCCAAATATCCCCTATCTCCCCTTCTCTCCCACGATCCTTAACACCCTGCTGATACAAACCCCACACACGACCTCCTCGCTTACTCTTTGGCTCTGGCATATCTCTTCTAACTTCTAATCTCTAACCTCTAAAGACCCTACTTATCAAAACAATTAGCTACCTCATCCATAAACTTATCCACACGACCCACCGCATTATCACCCACACCAGCATACATCTCAGACTCATACACCTGATACATCTCACCAACTGACACATCACACGCATTCGCATCCGCCACAATCGACTTAGCCATCAGCCCTGCTATACGCTTACGATCACCATCACTAATACCTCGCACCACAGCACCACGCACAGGAGACACCGTCTCCTCCATAACACGCGTCAGAGCCTCACCATCACCATACGACACAGACCGAGACAGCAAGAAGCCACGACTAGTCATAGCCAATCCAGCATACAAATCATCCATCTTACCCTCCTTGCGCACCATACGCAACAAATCAGACGTACTAGCACCTCCTGTAGGCAACCCCATCTGCTCAGCATAAGTACGCACATACACAGGATTATTCTTAATCAGCCAACCAGCATTACTACGACCATACCTAATCGCCGACTCCCTAAACTCCTTCTCATTCCCCTCTGGAACCAACAGCTCATGATTCCAGCTATTCTTACCCCACACATCAAAAAACACACTACGACCTCCACCACGACTACCGCCACGACCCCCACGAACAGCCCCTCTGCCAGCCCCTCCAGACCCGCCACCATTCATCCGACGAGCCTGTAACGCCCTGCGAGCATTACGATCTTTCTGACGCTCCTTAAACTCCTCCTTCCACTGATCATCCCTAACCTTATCTCGATCAGCACGATACTTCTTCTCCTCTTCCTCCCTAGCACGCCTAGCACGCTCAGCACGCTCAGCCTTTGCGCCCGCAAGATCATCACGAGCATCCTGAAGCTCCACAGCACTAGCACGATCCTTACGATCCTGCATCTTACCCAGCGCATCACGCTCCAATCCCTCAGCAAGCCTATACTCACTATCCAGACGAGACAACTCACGAGCCAGCATCTGGTCATAACGAGCAGTCCCCAGACCACGCTCCAAAGTATAAGCATTCCGATCAGCACCATAAGCATCTATAGCATTAGCCACCATATCAGCTAGACTAACCATAGACCGCCACGCTGCACCCTTACGCCTATACTCTTCGCGCTTACGCTGCACCTCACGAGGATCTTCCACGCCCCGCATCAGAGCATTATAAAACGTCTCATCACGCAACCCCTCCACAACACGCTCCACAGCACGAGCCTTACGTTCGCGAGCCACCTCCACAGCATCCATAGGCTCCAGCGACACACTTCCGCCACCCTCGGCACCGCTATCGCCACCCACCTGCGCCACCTCACCTGAGCTATCAGTGCCTTCCGATGGCTCCGATACAGGCGCACTCGATTGCCCCGAATCTTGCGCACTCGATACAGGTGCCAATACGCCAACCGATCCCTCCGATTGCTCCGATCCTTGCGCTCCCGCCACAGACTGCTCCGCCCGCTGACTCTGACGATAACCATCGATCACCTTAGCCCAGTCCACAATACCCATACTCTTAGTCGGCAACCCACCACCCTGCGCACCTACGACCTCCTGACCACCAGCACCAGCACCTATCAGAGGCACACGCACACCACCACCCGCAGGCACACCACCACTTACACCCGCTCCTACCCCCGTCACCGCGCCACCCGACTGCCCCGCCACTGCGCCTCCTGACGACTCCGTTACTGCGCCACCCGATGGCTCAGATACCTCAGATACCTCAGATCGCTCCGATTTAGGCGCCTCCGATCGCTCCGATTCCTGCGCTCCCGACACCTCCGATACAGGCGCACTCGTCACCTCCTCCTGATCACGCTTATCCAATGACTCCAATATCATAACACCTACACCTTTTTTTGATCCTGCTTATCCTTATCGTCCCCTGAGCCACCCACACCAGCCAGCACATTGTCAGCCACACTACCCACAGCATCTGCAACACCCTTAAGCGCATTATTAGCAGCCACAGCATGCGACCGTGCCATACGATCATGCATACCACTCATCGTATTAGCGTAGTGCGTACGCTGAGCCTGCCAACGAGCCAACGCATTATCCTTAACACGCTGACCCAAAGCTCCGATACGAGACACAGCATCACCATACGCCCCAGCACGAGCTCCAGCCATCTGAGCCTGAGACTCACCTGTAGCTCCACTCACCAAAGCGCGCTGCCTATCCCTACGACCGCCATCACTCATCTCCCTACGAGCACGCTCCAAAACCTGAGCCGCATCACTACGAGACAAGACAGACGAGTTAGACTCACGCAGATAATCAGCCCTAGCCGCATTCAGCAAGTCACGCTGTACACCTCTAGCACGCTCAGCCTCACGAGCCGACGCGCGCTTACTCACTATCGCACTAACACCATTCCCAAGAGCACTAAGTCCCCCCAAGATACCTCCTACAATCGCCGTAACAGACATAATCAATTCGTTTTATTCAATCTCCACGAATGTACCACCAACCCGCCACCCCACACCCTACATTTTCCCATAAAAGAAGTTAGAGATTAGAAGTTAGAGGTTAGACCTCAGAGACGTGTAACCCTTCGTAGGGGCGGACCTATGTGTCCGCCCGCCCTCAAAGCAAGACAGCACCCTCCGATTCGCTCTAATCTCTAACTTCTAACCTCTAACCTCTAATCTCTAAGTACCCCCGCACCACACCCTCAAAATCCTCAAACGACCGACAAACAGCATACCTGTACCCCTCACCCACCACAGCACGCTCAAAAGCCTTCTGGCTCTCAGACTGCCTACCACGCTCAGTCTTCATCTCGATATACAGCCCATGCCACACACCACAAGCACGAGCCACAAACAAATCCGCCACGCCAGCCAAAACACCCTCAGCCTTAAGTATCGCACCCGTCACCGCATTACGCTTACCACCATTAGGGATAGCATACACAACCAAGTCAGGATACTGATAACGAACCCACCTCACACACGCCTGCTGCAAGCGACTCTCTGCATTATTCATCTCAGTACTCGGACCAGCTTATAGACACCTATTGCCCCCGCACCTACAACCACTAGCGCACCAATGGCCGTCAGCCACATACGCCACCACGGCTGTCGCTCAGAGGCGGGCTGTACCATCAGCTCCCTCGGTATCGCCACCGTATCCACCCGCACAACCGTATCCGTAGCACTCCGATACCGAGTCCGCCACTTAACCACCTCCACAAGCACCGTATCGCCACGCTCAGCAATACGCACCGTATCAGCAAAATGTACACTATCACGCTCCACACGCACAGACTCCCGCTCATGATAGTAATGCACAGGCACATAGCGACTTCCACAGCCCATACATACCACCACACACACCACCATACACACACCCCGCCACAACCCAACACGCCTCCTCTCGTCTTTCATTCTTTATTATCCTCTTATTCACCACATTACGGATTCCACACATTACGATCCTTCAAAATCTTGGTCACCTGCTTAGCACTATACCTAGTCCGATGCACAGCTGCACTCACACTAGCCGAGTGACTCAGCCAGCAACGATTATACTCGTACACATGCACCACCATATCAGGGCCACCACCCAAGAGCAGACGCTCACGCTCCGCAAATTCGCTCTCCATACGCCTCAGACGCTTATCACTCAACTCATCACCCATACCACACACGCGCTCGCTAACCTCTACATAAGATTACGATAATAGCTATCACACCAGCTAACACTAGCTCATCAGCCACATAGTCCAGTACAATCAGGAGGAATAGCACCAGCATAGTAACACCCGCAAAGAAGTCAACAAAGACCTGCTCCGCTCGTTCCATTAGTCCATTCATACATCCCACACACCCGCTCGCTAACGTCTATACGACGCTCCCGTATAGCTGATCACAGCAAACATCTCATTGAATCTGTCCGCAATCCTATCACCATACTTCTGTCTCACTTCAGATGGCTCCAGATTAGTCGTCACAAGCGTCGTCAACCGCTGGTTATAGCGATACTCCAGCAGTTCCGTAATCGGACTAGTCACATTGCCAAACTTCATCACCTCCGTAGGCTCCCTGCCAAGGTCGTCCAGACAGAGTAGCGGTGTCGTTTGGTAGAATTTCAGCACCCCCGTTTTATCAGGTATCTGCGCTATCTCCTTAGCCTCCACAAGGTAATTCCCGACACGCTGCCCCATACGGTTGTAGTAGGTGTTGTTTAGCAACTGCACCACCGACTGCACAGCTCGCATCATCGTCGTCTTACCATTACCGCACGTACCAGCTAGAAGCACCCCAAACTTGTGACCACCACTCGTCAGCGTCTCAGCAACCAGCCGTAAGTTGCGCACAGTCATCTCATCATACTGCACCACCCCACCACGGCTCTCCACCTGAGCCTCAAAAGCTCCTCGGATATAAACCTCTGCATCAGCTGCACTCATCGGCAACTTAAAAGCGTCCGTCCCACTGTTCAAAACTTTCAGCTGGCGCAACGCGGCCTTCACACCCTCGGCGTCTAGCATACCTGTCTGTTCCATTGTTTCTCTCATTTGCATTGTTATCATCCTTGTAGTTCCCCTCCAAGACCTTACGCCAATTCGTATCATCAGCGATCAACCAGTCAAAGGTTACGACCCATCGACCCTTATCACCTCGCAGCAGCGCAGAGCCCAGTATCTCCGCCTCCAGCTTGCTCAGCGTCTCGCCCAGGCTCCCTCTCGGACTCTTCGTACGCCACTCAGCAATACGATCCATCAGCTTATACCGACGTGTCCTCGTCAGCTCACCAACCACAGGCATACGACCACGAGCTATATTCATGTTCCACCAGCTCGTCACCACCGAAAAGTCTCCCATAGTAGCCTGCGAGAAACGCTCCTCCTCGGGATAGTCCACCTCCAGCTCGCTTTCTTTTTTAGCGCAACTTTTTTCTTTCTCTGCGCCAGCAGAGATGTTTGCTGAGAGGGCTTTCACTTCACCACCTACCGCCTCCCCAAAATTTTTCTTTGCGCTCTCCTCGTGCGGGCGCGCGCATTGACCGCGCTTTGCGCTTTCTTTTGGGGGGATTATAGGGGGGTATATTTCTTTTTCTTCTTTAGGGGGTGTGGGGGAACTTTCTTCGTTTTCTTTATGGGGGGAAGAAAGGGGTACCTTTTCTTGTCCATACAATTGTATTTCATCTGTACATACATTTGTATATACATTTGTATCTACACTTGTATCTCGCTTATCCCACCGCTTCTGTATCGCCTGCCTACGCTTCTCAGAGATACGAGCTTGCTTATCCATGTCCTTAGAGAGACGCTTGGAGTAGTAACGCTTGCCATCATCGGCAAAGGCAAATAGCCCAAAGTCCTCGACAATCTGCTTGATAAGTCCTGCACTGACACGGAGTTCAAAGGCTATCTCATTATAATCTTTGGAGCCCATGTGATCTGTGCGGTCTCGTAGTATCTCTATGATACCCCAATAGAGCCCGTACCCTTCCCAGCCCAGCCTCAGACGCAAGGCGAGAAGCTTCTCATCTTGTCGTGCGTTGCTGTCGTGCTTGATTTGATTAGGTCGTGCCATACTAAAGTACCTTACATCGCTCAGCGTGCCACACGCTTAGTATCATAATGCTCCTCGGACGTATCCTCACTAGACTCCAGCATCTGACCGATAGCCTCCATAGTACTATAGATACTCGTCAGGATAGCCTCGCGAAACTGACTATCACGAGCCACAGCCAAGCCCAGCGTACTACCCACCTCATACTTACGTCCGAAGTAAGACACACACGTCTTACCACCTTCACCCGTCAGCAAGATAGCCACACGGCCATCCTCTGCACCCTCGCCTTGCCAAGCCGACAAAGCCTCATTGATATCTTCTAGTCTCATATTCATTACTTACTTATTATGCAATAGCTACAGGGGGCGGGGAGAAAAAAGCAAGTCCAGAAAAAAGCCCTCTTTAAGCCAATACAGGCACCCCCCAAAGCTATCAACTACACAGGTACAACACACTCATTTTTTCCCAATACTCTAGACCAACCTGTAAGAGGCAAAGCGCTTACCACCCTCCTCTACAATCGTCGTCTCAATATCTAGACCCGCATCTCGCAAGTCCCAGATACGAGCACCTAGACGAAAGCAGCCATACAGCTTCAACGCCTCCAGTGGCGTGATACTTCGACCACTCTCCAGGTGCTCACGTATCTGTTTCGTCTGTGACATCATACTCATAACCATTGCTTATTACGATTCACCTCCTGCTCTAGCTCAAAAAGCCCATCACGATCACTGCTAGACGGCAAGTAAATACCAGCCACCTGCGCCGACCAATTGCGAAAGCGTTCTATCGATAGCGTCATCTCCTCGACAGTCAAGTCGCTACTACTGCGCAGGTACTCTTTGCGTCCCCTTAGCTTGCTATTGCGTGTGCGTACATAGAGGTCACTATTTGCCTCACGTTTGTAGTAGTCTTGCTTGACACTCTCTAGGTCTTCACCTACTTGGAGTGCAAAGTAGCCTAGTAAGAGATGCAGGTAGCTATTTTGCGAAGTCGTGCGCTTGCAACTGACACGCTTCAGCTCTACTATCTCCTGACGCTTCAGATGATAGGCCACCTTAGTCTCAAATGAGCTTCTTTGCAACTCGCTATGTAGGTCGTAAATCATTACTCAGCCTTGGCAAAGGTTACTCGTAGCATCGCCTTACGCTCCGTCTCCGTCACGTACTGCTTGTAGATGTCGGGCTGCTCTGCCTCTAGCTTCTTGCCGTCTAGTCGCTTGGTCGTAGAGGCGGGCGTGTAGGTTACTTTGGTACCGTCCTCAGCTGTAAAGCTCTTGGTGCCCTTAGCTTCCATATCTGCCTGTAGTTGCTCCTCTAGAGGGTTGAGTACCGCCTCGATATTTGCTATCATAGCCTTCAGTCCTGCTATCTCCTTGCGACCGCCTATAATGCTCTTGATAAGAGCCTCACCACTTGGTAGCGGTGCCGTATAGGTCTCGCCTTTCTGCCATAGCTCGATAATATGCTCTACCTCCTCGGGGCTGTGCCGTGGCACCTCTACGAGCTTACACTCTTCACCACGTAGCCAGATAGCGTACAGCGCACCAGCCTTAAGACCAGGATTCTGTAGCTCAAACATATAAGCGTAGATGCTCAGCTGCCACGACACATACCCCTCATTCAGCGCATACGTCGTTTTAATGTCGTACAGATTATACTGATCGTCCACACAGTCTATAGAGCTAGCCACCAGCCACTCATCATTACTCACCAGATACTCATTAGCGATCATTTTGATACCATGCGTATCCTTCAGAGACTTATAGTTGTCCACCTCTGCCTGATAGCGATCATCTCCCTCTTGAGGCTCCGTAGCCACACAGTCAGTAGCCTGACACAATTCATGGATACGAGTACCGCGCGCAGCTGCACGAGCCAGCACCTCCTCAGGCACACCATCATACTCATTGGGATAGACCACACCCTTCAGGATGCCCGTCACACCACTATACTTCGTCGTCTCAAAGTCCGCACCAACCACAAAGTAGTCATGCGCCACCGCGTCAAACGTCACAGGCGATTGTTTCAATTCTTTCTTTGCCATTTTTCTTGTACCATTTTGGAGGGCGGAAAATAGTCCTGGGACTTTCATCCGATAGTCCTGGGACTTTTGTTCGATACTCCTAGGACTATTTTCTATCCTTTAGCCAATAGCCAACAGCTAACAGCCAAAAGCCATCACACACCCTCCTGATTACTCATTACTTATTACATTCATCCAGCTTAGCACCCTCCAGCTTATCACGCAGCTCCGAGCAATACGCCTTCACCTGCGGATGCTCACGCAGACCCTGAGGCAACTCCCCAAAAGCCTTGTACAGCTCCGTAACAGTCTTAGACCCCTCCAGTTTCTGACGCATCTCAGCCGTCAGGGCGGGCTCAGCGGGCTGTTGGCCATTAGCCTTTGGCTGTTGGCTCTTAGCTGTCGCCTGCTTGCTGTTGGCTCCTTCCTTAGTCGCCTTAGTGTACTCGTCCGTGTCCGCATCCTTCGTATCGTCGATCGCAAATAGACCGTTCAATGCGTATTTCCTCGCATACGAGGAAGCGGAGCCTGTCATCTGTGACCCGTCCATTTTGCCCCTGACCAAGTCCTCACGAGCGTACGCTCTGTTCGTCACCTGCTCGCCCCGTTGATTGGTCAACGTGGCGGTGGCGCATACGTAGTACCGCTCACCGATAAGTACTATTTCGTCACCTACCACGAGAGACGTGTGTGTCTCTGCGAGGAGAGGCTTCAACGCCTCGAAGATGTCCTCCAGCGAGCGATACTTAAATCCGCCGAAGCTATTGTACTGCCCCTTAGGAGCCTTTAGCCTTGCTTGTATTATCTGTAGTTCCTGCATAATGTTTGGTTGTTTGGTTGTTTATTTACTCTGTTCTCTTTAAGGTCTAGAAAGGTGTTTCTGATTGCTGTACCCCTCTCTGTGCCTGCGTCCCAGCTTTGCTCCCGACATTATTGTCGTCAGCAAACTTTTGGATCTCCACACCGCTAGGGCTCGTAGATACATCCAGCGAGATAACCGTCTCACCTCGGTTGTTTGTGTAAGAACCAGCACCTAGACGACCACGCACCAGCACACGAGTACCACGTACTAGATAAGGCACCACATTTTCATAGCTCCCCATCACAAATACACCATACCACGTAGGCTTGCGATCCTCGCCATTAGCCTCCTTACCATTACTTACGGCAACGCTAAAGGTCAAAACCTCCTTGCCGTCCTTCCTGCGGATCACCTCGGCATCCTTGCCCAGGTTACCCGTAATCAAAATTTCCTGCATATTCTCTGTTTGTTTAGTTAGTTATTACTTCATCCATTTCCTAGAGCTACTAGTGCTACTAGAGCCACTAGCTCCTAATCATCCAGCTCCTCGTCTAACCCCTTGAGAGCTTTTTCCGTTTGCTCCCTAAACTCTCTCGTGCGATCCACGACTAGGTGCCACTCCCATAGCGTGTCGCCCGTCTCTTGGAGTGCTCTCCGTGCCTTGTGCATCATGTAGAATATCTTTCTCAGCCATCTTTCCTCGTCGTATGTGAGGTCGTCCGTCTCGGAGCATAGTTGCTCGATCGTCTTGCGGAGCGTCTTGTCAAGTGCGCTTGCGAGGTCTCTAGCTTGGTCGAATGCAACGTCTCTCAGCACGTCTGCGTGTCGTGGGAAACTCTCGTCATCTGGTGTCCAGTCGTACTGTACGAGCTTGATCTCTCCCGTCTCGGTCACGTCCGTCGTGACCTCTTGTATCTGCTTGTGCATACCTCAGTCCTCTAGCTCATCCTCAAACCTTGGTAGCATACCCCACTCCTGCAGCGTCTTGCCCACACGATACGTCAGGTAGAGCATACCACCCCCCGCGATGCGTAGGAGCAAACTCCAGTACCACACCATCGTCGGCTCCTCTGCATCTAAGTCATGCAGCAGGAGTACAAAGCCCACTCCCGCCAGCAGCGCAAGCCCCAACCCTCGGAGCCACGCTTCAAACAGCGTCAATCTATTCTTCGTCATAGTCTTGCTCGTTTGTCTATAGGTCTATCTCTTCCAGCATCGTCGCCATTTGGATGACTCTCTTGACTCCCTTATCGGACTTCATCGCCCCAGCCAGGCTATAGCCAAGGAGGAAGTCGTTGCCTTTGGTTGCGACTCTCATCTTTCGGTCATCTAGGGCTATGAGCGTGTAGGATCTGTCCTCGTCATCACCCCTCCACTCTTGAAGTGCTGCTATAATCTCATCTAGCGTCATCGTCTTGTTTCGTTTTGTAGTTCCTTCTCTGCGTCGACTGCCTGAATCATATTGTTGAGCACGTCTACTCCTTGCTTGTGTGTTTCCCGTAGCCCCATCATAGAGTCATTGAGAGCTTTGTATGCTTCAGCGTCCACCATATTCCCATCTTGCAAGGAGATTCGTCTTACTCTGCGATAGATGTCTAATATGTTAGTTAGTACCTCGGTCAGATCTGACGCGAGATCCAGTATACCTTCTAATCCTCTTTGTGTCATAGTCTTGTTCGTTTAGTTGTTTCTCATTCACTAGCCAACAGCCAATAGCTAACAGCTAACAGCCAACAGCCATCTCTCACCAGCTCTCCTGCCACATACGCATGATCTCCTTGCCCTCCACATAAGGCATGTTATTCATCTTGCGATAGCCACAGCGCAGCACGCCACGCTCTATAGCTCGGCTGATCGTCTTCGCATTCACACCCAGTATCTTCGCCGCCTCTCGCAGCGAGTACCTAGCCGTAGGCGGTACATTCGGTTTCTCATTCACCATATCCTTATCTGTTTTATTGTTGTTCTTATTCCGCTTTCATTCTCCTAGAGCGCCCCAAGAACTACCGAGAGAACAGCCATCGGTAAAACCTTACCCAGCGTATCTCCCTACGCTTCCTGCGAACCTCCATAAGCACCCTCGGACTCTCTTGTTGCTCCATCGGTAAGCTCTTGTAGTAGGCTCGCACCGCTCTGCACGTCTTGAGCTCTCGTATGCGCTCTATTGCTCTATATACTTCATCTAGGTTTATCATATCCTTATATCTGTTTTGTTCCTATTATAGGGTGGATAGCTCCCGCCCCCCTATCAACTACTCAATCATCTCGTCACACACACATCAGCGAGCGGGGCTATCCATATCTCTCTATCCTCTAGCTCTTAGCCTTTAGCCGTTAGCTTTTGGCCAGCCAATAGCCAACAGCCAATAGCTAATAGCCAACTAATCTCTCCTCTATCTCATCATCCAGCACCTGCATCAATGACAGATAGTAGTTCGACTGATCCAGCAGCACCCTCTCCAGCCTATGCTTAAGCTCGATAGCCTCATCACACACCTCCGTGTAGTTCGTCGCAGACCCACTCATGTTGTACTCACCCAACTCATAAGCCGACCGCACCAACTGCGTGAACGAGTCCACAGCTCGCTCACGATCCTCCAGCAACGCACGCATACTCATACCCTCAGGCTCCACAGCCTTCACCTTTGCTTCTATATCCTTCAGTAGCATACTCTTGTTTTTCTAGTCCTTTTTCTATTACTTTGTAGTCTTACTTACACCCAAGGGATCTTTTGTCCTCCCCTTTCTGATGCAAAGGTAGAAAAAACTTCAATACAAACCAAGCTTTTCAAGAACTAATTTCAATATGAACGAAGAGAGATGTATCGATAGGTTCGATAAATATATGAACTACAGCGGATTAAATGACAATCAAGTCACAAAAGACGCAGAACTTTCTGTAGGAACAATCGGAAAATCCAGACAACCAAACAGAGATTTGTCTAACAGGGTGTTGAATAAACTTCTACAAACATACCCAGACCTCAATCATGTTTGGCTCCGCACAGGCGAGGGCAGTATGCTCAACAGCGACACCCCCGAGCAGTTGACAGAGCCACGCGAGTTCTCACTAGACCAGTGGGACGAAGCCGTCGCCTTTGCCGACCGCATGGGCGTTGACCTCGTACCACTATACACCGAGCCATTCCAGGCAGGAAACAAAGGGAACCGCATCATCGAGGCATGGAACGAAGTCGAGTCCGTCTGGGCACTCCCCGACATCAAAGCCGACGAACTAATCATCGTACGGGGCGACTCCATGGAGCCCACACTACCCGAAGGCACAGCCGTCGCCGTCAAGCAATACCACTTCTACCCCGACGAACCCCTCAGCATACCCTTTGGCGAGATCTTCGGCATCGAGCTGCGCACCAGCGACGACCCCACAGACAGCGACAGCGTGCAAGCCTTCTTCAAGCGCATACGCAAGCACCCCGACCACAACAAGCACCTCACACACTGGATAGCACACTCCGACAACCCCCGCTACGAAGACTTCGAGATACGCATCGACCGCATCGCACGCCTCTGGCGCGTCCGAGCCAGCATCACCATCCAGCGCTACAACTAACCCACCCACTACCCAATACAAATCAATCAAACAAAAACGATTATGACAGACATCAACTCAACCCCAACCACAAACATCGGAATGGACACCACCCCCACAAAGAGCAGTGTCCCCAACACCCTCCGAGGCGTGGCGATCTTTATTCAAGTCATCGGCATCATCGCAGGGAATATCTCACTCTTTGCCTTTGTCGTCTCACTGAGCGAAGCCCCAGCCCTTTTTCTGATGTTAGAGTTCGCAGGAATCATAATATTTCCCCTCATAGGGATATTAGCCTCTGCGAGGCTAAAGGCACTTGCGATAATCACTGAGGCCGCACAGCTCTACAGAGAGCTTCACACCCCAAAGTCGGAAGACAAGCCAGCCTCACCAGAGAACCCCGACAAGGGAGATCTGTAGGAGCCGACCCAAAGTCCAATCCAACATCTTATCGAAAGGATATAGTCACAACAGAGCAATGTAGACGTGTACCCGATACAGCACGATCGTACCCACGTCACCACCGACGTGTACCCGATCTCGCCGATTCGTACCCACATCACACCCAAACCAACCCCAAAAACCAACCCAAACCACCCAAATCATTTGCAACGCATTTGCACGCCACACGATTGAAACCGTGCAAACGCACCACAACAAACCACGTAAATCCGCCAATATCAGCACTTCCGCACCCTCAAAATCTTACTCATAATCAGGGAGTCCTTGGTTCAAGCCCAAGTGGGACCACCACGATGCGTACTGTGCATCCATTCACCTAGCGAGTGCAATCCAATAATTGTTTGGGTTGCACTCGTTTGTTTTTACATGGGTTACAGAGTGTGAGCGGTTGTGCCGATTGCTATTTTCAGTACTTTTGCCCGTAGGAGCGTCGTTGCAAATGGCTCAGCGAACTTGAGTTCGCTTTGCTCCACACTTTCTACCCAAGATTACCACTGCCCGATGAACGAAATAAGAAGATCTACCCGTCCCCTGTCACGGCTGACTCGTATGTCCCTCTGCGCACTCTGTGCTGCACTCTTGCTGATGGCATGCGTGCGGTCGCCCTGGCAGTATGACCGCTCAGAGGGCACCCAGCCCTATCTATCTGTCGACACGATACGCCTAGACACGATCTACAGCTCACTCTCCTCAGCGACCCACGTGGCGATGATCTACAATCCGCATGACCAAACACTACTCCTCAATGAGGTGGCACTCCTGAGTGGCGGTAACAAGGGATACCGCATCAATGTGGACGGACGCAGTGGCTCGCAGATACGAGACCTCACGCTGCCTCCTTGTGACAGCATCTATATCTTTGTGGAGGCAACCTTTACAGATGGGGACTCTGACCTGCCGACGCTGGTGACCGACTCGCTCCTGTGGCGCTGTAATGGGGTCACGCACTACACCCGCATCGAGGGCTATCGGCAAAACATCTCTACCCTACCCGCCAATTTGCACATCTCGAAAGATACCCTCTGGAGCAGCGAGAGACCTTACCTGATCACCGACAGCATCACCGTAGAGCCTGGCGTGCGACTAACGATTGCCGAGGGAGGGCATCTGCTACTGCCTCAAGGAGGTAGGATCATCGTGCGGGGAGCCTTGACACTAGCGGGTTCCGCCTCTCGACCTATCCTTATAGAGGGTATCAGGCGAGACAACCTCACCTCCGATGTCTCCTATCGTCTCCTACCGAATCAGTGGGACTACATACAGTTTACCGCTGAGAGCCAGGGCAATGAGATACGCTACACGACCATTCGCAATGGACGAGGGGGCGTGACTTTCGTCCAGGGGAGCGATCCGCTAGCTGAGCGACTACTCCTCCAGTCCAGCACCATAACCAACATGGGCGGAGATGGCTTGACCCTCGCCGGAGGTAGCTACACCTTGCGAAACAGTGAGCTAAGCAATGTGCGCGGCTCCTGCCTGTCGATGCAAAAAGCTTCCGTACAGGCAGAGCATCTGACGGTGGTGAGTGACTACCTATTTGACCATAGACGCAGCCCCGTACTCTATGTAGGTGAGGGGGGCAAGCTCCAGATGTTCAATAGCGTTGTAGACGGACGGCAGACGATCGCACTGCAGAGCGACACACTGCGCCGCTCGGGTGAGCTGGCGTGGCACCCCTCGGCTCAGTCGCAGATCGATCTGCAGCAGTGCTACCTGCGACTGGATCAGGACTCTATCGTAGCTAAGCGGCTCATCGAGGAGCTCTTCCCTACTTGTCATCGCGCCACCAACCCCTTTGTCGATAGCTACTGGATGCTGGGCAAAGACTACAAGGATCGCAACAATAGGCAAGCCCCGTATCACTTCCACTTTGACTTCCGTCCTGTCGAGACGGCTGGCCTGCAAGAGCTCTCGCCTATAGCACCTACAAGCTGTGACCTCGATCGTACAGGTCTGCCACGACGCAAGAATCGACTCGGTGGCTATACCGTGGGAGCTTACGAAGCGGTCACACCACCCGAAGAGGAGCCACAGAAACCATAACCCCGCTAATTCTTATTCTGAAGAATTGGTAGGCTTAGGTCTGATCTGTGACCAGCTGGATCCCTTTTGCGACAGAAAAACAAACGCCCCACGTGGCTATTGTGTCAAGAGCGATTATAATGGCTTAGCCCTAGTTGAGTAAATTAGACGCTGGCTCATTACAATAATTTAGAGCCGACTACATATCGAAGCGGCGCTGTGTCGGGGAAAAGTGATTTTCACGTGGATATTTCGAAATCCCCACGTGGAGAATAAAAAATTCTTCGGAGGAATGAAATGAAACTTCGGAGGAAT
>OKTT01000205.1_pt1 | contig 38867 bp, 29 predicted proteins | sample 1606121 | NCBI WGS metagenome assembly OKTT01 (sample SAMEA3879516, study PRJEB24766) | human gut metagenome | biome: human-associated habitat; feature: feces | place: USA | collected 1985/1987
GCAAGAGCTACTACATCATTATTTTCTCCTAAAAGGTACGGAATCACTTCCTCTTGTACCGGCATGGGATTCTCATATCCCATTTCTTCGACTGCTCTACGTATCTCAGGAGAAACGCCAAGCTCTTCAAATGTCTTCATTAAATCTCTGTATATCTTTATTTTCGGGTGCAAAGATACGCATTAATTGTGAATAATGAATGATAACAATAAATAATGATGAACAAAAAGTGCGTTATTCCAGTAAGATGGTGCGTAGCCTGTGTATGTCTTCGGACTGAAGGCCGATTGCCTTTCGCAGATAGGTGGGTACATCACCGTATTTCCGCTCTATCTCGTCTTTGGCTGCATTGAGAAAGTCTTCTTTTGCCGAAAAGAGGGTGGTGATGGCTTCCTGTGAATTGACCGGCAGGTTATAGGCGTATTTGGAGGCTTTGGGGATGTTGAAGTAATCGTTGCTCAAACGGTAATCTTCCATAATGATATCTGCATTGACATCTAAAGAGGCCAGTATCAGTGCGGATACAATGCCTGTCCGTCCTTTTCCCGACGAGCAGTGAATCACGACCGGATAACTGTTTTTATCGAGCAGGATGTCGAAAATCTCTTTATATTCCTTTTGGTATTTTGCCACCAGTTCACGATTCATCGCTTCTACCATGTGGTAAATGGTATCTGTCTTGATCTTCTCTTGCTGTATGCCGTGCAGGATATGTTCCATGTCGCCCGTGTTGATGGGGATATGTACTACATTGAATCCCTTTTGCAAGGGAGGTGTATTATGGAGTTCGCTCTCGGAGCGCAGATCCAGAATGGTCTTGATACCCAGGTTTTGCAGTTTCCTGAGGGCAAAGCAATTCAGGCTGTCTATCTGTGCCGAACGGTAGAGCTTGCCCCAACGTACATGCTTTCCGGTGGCGGATTTGTAACCTCCCAGGTCACGGAAGTTTTGAATGCCGGGCATATTCACGTTGCGGGGAGCCACTTTCACACGGTATTTATCGTTGAACACCAGCATGTAATAAGAGCGCCTGGAAGGATCGTTGGTCACAATCGTCATTCGCGCATCGGAGATATTGGCCATGGCAACCGGATTATCTTCGGGTATGAATTCCGGATTGTCGGATGTATATACTTTCACCTGCCCCTTGATGAGAGGAGTCGTTTCCCATTTAAGAATACAGTTTCCTATATTATTCTCTTCGCAAACCACCGAAATGTTAGGAGACATGTCTGTGCACGAAGGCAGAATAAGTAAAATAGTTAGTAAATTGAACAGGTTCTTGTACATAGTTTGTATTTGTCTGAAAGCACTGATTGCAAAGATAGGAATTCTCGTTACATGGTATAATTACTTTGCGATAATTAGGCAACGTTAATAGTAATTAGCTACGAATTGCAGGCTACAAGCTACAGGTAACCGTGCCGGATGACTGTACATTCATTCGCAGTTTGTAGCCCGTAGCTTATTGCTTTCAACGGTAGTTGACCGCAAACTCCCCGGATATGGAGTTGTTGAAACTTTTGCAGACTTCGGCTGCAAAGTCTTGTCCGCATTGTATCACTTTATCCCAGGTCTCTTCACTCAGGTGTTGCAAGTCACGGTACCGGACGTCGTACTTTAGCATGCCGTAGATCAGCCCGGCATTAAAATTGTCTCCTGCACCGATAGTGCTGACTGCCTCTAATGGCGCGACAGGATACTCTTTGGATATTGCGTTCGTACGCAGTGAGATTCTTTCGGCTCCGGCTGTGCAAAGGAAGAGCGGACAATAGAACTTTATCTTGTCCTTGTAGATTTTTTCTACGTCTTTGATTCCGTACATATAATAGAAGTCTTCCAAAGAGCCTCTTACAATGTCGGCATATTCCAGGTTCTCGATAATGGTCGGAGCCAGTTTCATCGCTTCATTCTTGTGTGAGGATCGGAAATTGGGATCGTAGTATACAATCGCTCTTTTTTCTTTTGCTATGTCCAGCAGTTCCAATATCTTATCACGCAATACCGGATTGAGAGCATAATATGAACCGATGACAATGATGTCGTCTTCATTGATGGACGGGAATAAAACGTCCAGCCGCTGTTTCGGGTAGTCTTTATAGAAGATATATTCTGCATCGCTGTGTTCGTTGAGGAAAGCCAGGGATACGGGCGATTTGCCGTCCGGAAACACGTTGACGTGATCCGTCGGGATGTGATTGTCACGCATGAATTGCAGAATGATGTTTCCTACATGGTCATTCCCTGTTTCACTGATGAAGCATACATTGACTCCCATGCGTCCCAAAGAAACGATGCCGTTGAATACAGAGCCTCCGGGAACGGCTGCCGAAGGCTGGTCGTTCCGGAAGATGATATCGAGTATAGTCTCTCCGATGCCGATTACTTTACGCATAGTTTTCTTGATTTTTCGCCCAAGTAACCACCGTGATGGCGTTTGGAGTATTCTTCAATAGTAAATTCGGTCCTTTTCATGGTTTGCACTACGAGAATATCGCCGATGACGGTCATTACCGTAGTCGAAGTGGTCGGAGTCATCCCCAGGGTACAAACTTCGGCAGGATGTCCTGTGCTCAGGCATACATCCGATTCGCTGGCAAGCGGACTGTCCGGATTGCCGGTGATGACAATGAATTTCAGACCCGGATTCAGGTTGTGGGCCAGCTGGGTTAACTCTACGATTTCACGGGTTTTACCTGAATTTGAAATCAATAATAACAGGTCGTTCTCTTGCAGGATGCCCAGATCGCCGTGTTGTGCCTCGCTGGGGTGCAGGAAGACAGAGGGAATTCCGGTCGAACAAAACGTAGTGGCGATGTTCATCGCTATTTGTCCGGCTTTACCCATGCCGGAAGTTACAAGTTTGCCTTTTTTTCTGTGTATTTGTTCCACTATTAATTCAACGGCCTTTTCGTAGGCATCAGTCACAGGAATATTCAGCACAGCTTGTGCTTCCTTTTGCAGGAGTTCTTGAATAGATTCAATCATTATATCTTAATTGTTAATTCATTAAATGTGTTTGCTACTTCATAATAGGAGGACAGAGGGTGACGGGTGAATCCTCTTGTCTGTAATTCGCTGAGCACGGCGAGCAGTGGGTTGTAGAAACCATCTGCATTGTAGAAGATCACTTTCTTCTGATGATAGCCGATGGAAGCGGCTGCCATGACATGAAATACCTCATCCAGCGTGCCTATGCCGCCGGGAAGGGCCACCAATACATCCGATTGTTGCAGGATGATATCCTTGCGGTCGCTCAGGTCGTGTGTGGCGATTATCTCATCGGGGTATGTACTCACTTTGCCATTTTCTTCCAGTTTGGAAGGTACTACACCGATGACATGTCCCCCGTTTTCTTTGACTGCTTTGGCCACGCATTCCATGAGTCCGAGGTTGGCACCACCATAGATAAGTGTCTTGCCGTTTTTCCCCATCCATTCGCCAATCTGATGGGCGGCATCGAAGTATATCGGGTCGATGCTGCCGGATGCGGAACAGAAAATTCCTATCTTCTCCATAAGGGTTATTGATGTTATAGCTTACAAATATCTGCAATTTTCTATAAACGACAATAAGTTTTATTGTATTTTTGTGTCCTCAACCTAACTTAATAGTAAGAATGAAGCAGTTAAGTACCCGTGCAGAAATGCAATATAATATACATACCCTGTCCAATGGACTTCGCATTATTCATGAACCCTCTTCTTCGAAGGTGGCTTATTGCGGATTTGCCGTAGATGCCGGAACCCGTGATGAGGCCGAAAATGAACAAGGAATGGCTCACTTTGTAGAGCATCTTATTTTTAAAGGTACCCGGAAACGGAAGGCTTGGCATATCCTGAACCGCATGGAGAATGTGGGTGGCGATCTGAATGCGTATACCAATAAAGAGGAAACTGTGATCTATTCGGCATTTCTGACCGAGCACTTCGGAAGGGCACTGGAACTGCTGGCGGATATCGTTTTCCATTCCACCTTTCCGCAGAACGAAATCGAAAAAGAGACAGAGGTGATTATCGATGAAATACAGTCGTACGAAGACACTCCTTCGGAATTGATCTTTGATGACTTTGAAGATATGATCTTCCGCAATCATCCGTTAGGACGTAATATCCTGGGCAGACCCGATCTGCTGAAGAAGTTCCGGAGCGAGGATGCCATGGCTTTTACTTCCCGGTTTTATCAACCCTCCAATATGGTATTCTTTGTCCTGGGTGATTTCAATTTTCAGAAAATAGTCCGTCAGGTGGAGAAGCTGTTAGTGGATCTTCCGTTGGTTACGGTTGAGAATCAGCGTACGATACCTCCGCTTTATGTACCCGAGCAGTTGGTTGTTCACAAGGAGACCCATCAGGCACATGTGATGATTGGCAGTCGGGGATATAATGCTTATGATGACAAGCGTACCGCATTGTATCTGCTGAATAATATTCTGGGTGGTCCGGGGATGAACAGTCGTCTGAATGTCTCTCTGCGCGAACGCAGGGGACTGGTCTATACGGTGGAGTCCAACTTGACATCATATACCGATACGGGAGCTTTCTGCATTTATTTCGGTACCGATCCGGAGGATGTGGATACTTGTCTGAAACTGACTTACAAGGAGCTGAAACGGATGCGTGATGTGAAGATGACCTCTTCGCAATTGATGGCTGCCAAAAAGCAACTGATCGGCCAGATCGGGGTCGCTTCCGATAATAACGAAAACAATGCGCTGGGAATGGCGAAGACTTTTCTGCACTACAATAAGTATGAATCATCCGAATCTGTTTTCCGGCGTATCGAAGCCTTGACGGCAGAAGGACTGTTGGAGGTAGCCAATGAAATGTTTGCAGAGGAATATCTCTCTACACTGATTTACAGATAAGAAAAAAGGAAGAGGGTGCATCTGAGGATTGACATTACTATTAGACACACAATTAATACTTATATAAATCTTTACGATGCACTCTCTGACCTTGGAATATATAAACTAAAAAAACATCCTGGTGCGGGCTGTATATGAACCTATAAAGCCGTGATGCAGAAAGTGCTAAATAAGGATATGCCTGAGCGCAAATACATCGTATTTTTGTGCAGGCTTAACTCTGTTACGGAGGGTATAGGTAGAAGTATCTTCTTTGAATGTTATCGGTCTCTGAGCATCCGTCTTGATAGCGGGATGGAAGTTATTGCCCTGTTTATACGGATTGGCTGAATCCGAAACCGATTTCTTAAGCAGTATCCCCTGATTGAAGTCAAACAGATCGTGACCGGAGTTATCAAAAGAGGGAACATTGTGAGTGTGGCTTTTTACGGCAGTAGTGACCGCCACCCCGTTATTTACGGGCTGTAGAGCACTGCTTTTCTGGGTACCGAATACCAAAAACAACAGGCATAACATTAGTAGTTTGATGTATGCTGCCATAATTGGCGGCAAATGTATGGATTAATATGGCTCTTTGGTCCGGGTGACTCTGCTTTTTCTCGCTTATTAATTATTTTTAATAGTATTGGATTGAACCTGTCGGGGGGATGTCCGTCGGTGAATAATGCCTGCATATCTTCTGCTTAAAAAGATTGCGTAAAAATGTTTAAAGACCGCTGTCTTCCGGCTTATTCAGCTTATCTTTGCTCGAAAACATAGAATTTATGATGACATTAATCCGTATTACGAGTGCTGACGATTCACGTCTGAACCGTTTGATTCCTTTGTACGAGGAGTCTTTTCCCGAAAGTGAGAGAAGAAAAATCGGGCAGTTGAAGCGAATGATTGAGAACCATGCCCCAATGTATTTCAATGCTATTGAATGTGATGGAGAATTGAGTGGAATGTTTGTATATTGGGATATGGGTGACTTCTACTATCTGGAACATTTGGCTGTATTCCCTGAGATGCGGAATAAAAAGATAGGGCAGCAAGTGCTTGATTATGTGGCTGAACACCTGAAAGGGGTACGCCTGCTCGAAGTAGAACCTACAGAAGATGAAATGACTACCCGTCGTGTGAATTACTACCGGCGTAATGGATATGAAGTGCTGGATAAAACTTATGTGCAGCCTTCTTATCATGCGTTGGAAGATGCTTGTCCGCTTTGGATTATGGGAAGTGAAGATTCTCCCCGGTTGGCTGAGCAGGTAGAAAGAATCAAGGAGGAGGTGTACAGGCAGCAAGTCGGCTGACCCTTGTACAAACCTTGTATATTTGTCGATATACTATTGATTCCACAGATTAGCAGAGATTGATTGTCCTATTGGGGAATCTGTGTTAATCTGTGGAATCTGTATTTGTACCGGATAAAGAAGTTGGCTGTTGTAGCTTTCGGATTTTAAAAGATTGACTTTGCAATTCCCATTTCCAATCCCCTTAACTCGGCAAGTCCTCGCAGGCGTCCTATGCAGGAGTATCCCGGGTTTGTTTTCTTTTTAAGGTCATCTACCATCTGGTGTCCGTGGTCCGGGCGCATGGGGATCGATACTTTTCTTCTCTGTTGTAACTCCAGGAAGGCTTTCATGACATGATACATGTCCACGTCTCCTTCCAAGTGATTGGCTTCGTAGAAATTACCTTCAGCATCCCGTTGGGTACTTCGGAAATGGACAAAGTTGATCCGGTCTCCAAACCGTCTCATCATATCTTCCAAGTCATTGGCACAGCTTACACCGAGTGATCCGGTACAAAGGCAGAGTCCGTTCGATTCGTTAGGGACGGCATCGATCAGTGCCTGAAAATCTTCTGCACAGCTCATGATGCGTGGCAAACCGAGAATGGAGCGAGGAGGATCGTCCGGGTGGATAACCAGCTTCACACTGGCTTCGTCTGCCGTCGAAGTTATTTCTTTGAGGAAATAGATTAAGTGGGTGCGTAACTTTTCTGCATCGATGCCTCTGTATCGGTCCAATTCATGCTGAAATTGCTCCAATGTGAAGCTTTCTTCCGAACCGGGAAGCCCGGCAATCATATTACGGACAAGGAGCTGTTTCTCCTTTTCGTCCATCTGTTCAAACCGGATTCTCGCTTTCGTTTTTTCTTCATCTGTGTATTCGGTTTCGGCACCCGGCCGTTTCAGTAAGAAAAGATCAAAAGCTATGAAGGCGGCGCGTTCAAAACGCAGGGCTTTGGAGCCATCGGGGAGGGTATAGGCAAGATCCGTACGAGTCCAGTCGAGCACAGGCATAAAATTGTAAGTAACGATATGGATGCCGCATTGTCCCAAGTTGCGCAAACTTTCTTTATAATTCTCGATGTATTTCCGAAAGTTGCCAGTCTGGGTTTTGATATGTTCGTGTACCGGGACACTCTCTACTACCGACCATTTCAGGCCGACAGATTCGATCAGTTCCTTTCGTTTCATAATTTCTTCGACGGTCCACACTTCACCGTTGGGAATGTGGTGTAAAGCGTTAACAATACCCGTAGCTCCGGCTTGTTTAATATCCCAAAGGCTGACAGGATCGTCCGGTCCGTACCAACGCCAGGTTTGTTCGGATAAAAAGAGTTTGTCTTTTGGTAAAGTCATGATATCTGGTTGATTCATAAGTCTGTTTTTATTTGAGGTTGGTTTAATCAGTCAGTGTGTCTGTTCTGTCTCTTCCCTTTTCAGATATGTGTGGGATCAGAAGTTAGACTTTCTTTACATCGCAAAGGCATTGAATCCTCCATCCACTACCGCCACTGTACCCGTTACAAAACTTGCTGCGTCGCTGATGAGGTATTGAATTGTTCCGCATAACTCTTCGGCACGTCCCATACGCCCGAATGGCGTTTGACGGATTACGTCTTGTCCCCGTTGTGTATAGGTGCCGTCCGGATTGGTTAGTAGTGCACGATTCTGTTCTGTCAGGAAGAATCCCGGGGCGATGGCATTTATACGGATTCCTTCACCAAACTTTTTGGCAATCTCCGTGGCCATAAATGCGGTGAAATTGGAGATCCCGGCCTTGGCAGCGGCATAGCCGGCCACACGCGTCAAAGGGCGGAAAGCAGCCATGGATGAGAAATTGACGATAGCGCCCGCTCTTTGCTCCACCATGGGTTTCAGGAATACTTGTGTCGGCAGTATCGTACCGGTCAGGTTCAGATCCAATACTTTCTGGAATTCATCTATTTTCAGGTCAAAGATATCGCCTGTAGGTGAGATCGTAGCTCCCGGCATATTGCCTCCTGCCGCATTGAGTAATGCATCTATCCGCCCATAAGCTTTCAGTATATCCGCCAGGTTCTGTTCAAGTATCTTCCGGTCGAGTACATCGGTTGTCAGAAACAGAGCTTCACCTCCTTGGGTACGAATTGATTCTACAATCTTATTACCCACTTCGGTTTTACGTCCGAGGAGAATGACTTTGGCACCTTCTTCTGCCAGGTGGGCTGCAATTGCTTTTCCTAATACTCCCGTTCCACCGGTAATGACTACTACTTTGTCCTTTACACTAAATAAGTTTGCCATACTATTGCTTTTAAAGGTTAGACTTCTTGTCTTGTGGCTTCGTTATCGCACACGCAGAGCGCAAATATAGCTATAAAGTTGATGGGATGGTTTAAAAAAAGAGGGAAATTCAAGGGGATCGCTCCCTTTTATTGAGAATCGGCACATGTTTTCTGCAGTATCAGCAGGCTTTCCGGTCCCATATTAAACAGAAGGTCGATGATGCTCAGGTTGGGTAGAAAACCGTGGCGGGCTTCGAATACCTGATAGTAAGGCTGAGAGATAAATTCCGGATCTGTCCGGTGAAAATCTTTCTTGGGATGGATCGCTTCGCGAAAATCGATTTCGTTCGGGGCAAAGTCTGTTTTATATTCTTTCGTCCGTTCAATGGCAGGCTGTATATCTATCAGTTCGCAAACCAGTCGGCATAATTCTTCGTTGAAGTCCGTCAGAAATTCATGTTTTTTCTCATAGAACGGGCGGAAATCATCTTTGTAATATTCAAAAAATGGAGTACTGTTATAGGCCGACTCTATTGCATTCCAGTGTAGATGCCTCCAATTCCCATGATCCGAAATCCGGATATCTTTCATCGGGCATTTAGGCCCTTCCGGTTTTACGGTGGGGATAGAAAGTGCCAGTTCGCCTTCCGGTCCGGCAATGGTACAACGGTTCCGGTAGGTCTGCTTCATGTAATGGTCATGTTGTTCGATGAATATTTTATCGTAGTTCAACAATTTGCTGTAGTATTCTACAGGAGCCAGATAGGCAGAAGAAAGATAGGCAACTTTCATTGGTAATTGATGATTAGTGATTACTTGATTGTTATTATATAATTTGTTATCCGGGGATACGAACTATTTTACCGGTTGGAAGAATCGTTCCCAGCGGTATCCGCTAAAGATTCCCGTATGGTCTGTTTTTGAGAACCAGATTCGTGAAGCTTTTCCAATGACATGATCCTGCGGTACGAAACCGAACAGGCGGGAATCGGAAAGATTTACCGAATTATTGGAAGCCATCCAGTAATAATCTTTGGTGAAATAACAATGTTGTGAAGGACGTCCTTCGATGTAGAGCGTATCGTTTCGGATCTCCGCCTGTTTACCCTCATGCAGTACCAGCGTGTTTCGTAACAATGTCCGGTTCCACGGATATACCCGGACTGCTTTTCCTTTACCCGGAACAATAAGTGGTTTAGCTTCTTCCTGTAAGCTTTGTTGTAAAGGCTGTATCCAGCTTTTCCCGTTCATAGCCTGATCGAGCAAATAATACTCATAGCGGCTGAAGCTCCGTACATTTTTTCCTTCGTGTTGTCCCATCAGTTCATTAGGGCCAATAGAAAGAATAGAAAGCAATGAATCCAGTTGCTGTTCCTTGGTTTGCGGATACGTATATAGTTGTTTCCGGTCCGGTCCGAGTTGTGTGCTACGGTCGACCACGTTGAAGAGTGAATCGATAAGTAACGTATCCCCCGGTACACCGATGCATCGGCTTATATAAATCTCTCTTCGGTCTATAACGGGTTCTTTGATACCCGCAGGGTTATTGAATACGACGATGTCGTCTTTATGTATGGGACTTTCTCCCCAGCGGTGGTAGGAGAATAATGACATATAGGGTACACGAAGTCCGTAGCTCCATTTATTTACCAGAATACGTTCACCCTGAAAAAGGGAATTCTCCATACCCGCCGAAGGTATCAGGCATGAGGTAAAAGCAAAGCCGCGGAGCAACAGTACGATGACCATTGCTCCGGCAAAAGCTATAATCCATTTGAGTCCCTTTCCCATTGATTACTCAGTCTACCCACTTAAAGATGCGGTTCCAGCGGATTTTACCATCGAACCAGTTACGGTCTTTATCTAATGATAACCATACGACGATCGGTTTACCTACTACGTGATCTTCCGGTACGAATCCCCAATAGCGGGAGTCGGCGGAATTATGACGGTTATCGCCCATCATCCAATAATAATCCATCTGGAAAGTGTATTGGTTTGTCTTCACACCGTTGATGTAGATTCCGTCTTCTTTCTGTTCCAGTTTATTGCCTTCATAAGCAGTGATACACCGTTCATAAATGGGCAGATTGTCCGGGGTCAGTGTGATGGTGGCACCCTTTGCCGGAATCCAGATAGGGCCGTAGTCACTACGATTCCAATGGGTATTTAAATTCAGGGGATACACTTCTCCGGAGTATTCTTCCGGTTCTATTACAATCTTACCGACTAATTTTTTGTTACCGGATAGAGTGTCATACATCTTCTTCGTTAACGGAAGATGATAAACAGGATTCAGTCCACCTTGGGCATTTCGTCCGTCCAATCCCAGCTCAATCAGTCCCTCTTCATAGCCTGCTCCTTCGGGAGTTAGTCTTTGGTCGGCTTTGCTGATACCCAGTTCGCGGAACATTTCTTCCGTGATGTACGGGCCGGTAGTTTGCACAAAATAGTTGAATTGCAAGTTTTCCGGGTTTTCAATGGCCTTGCCATCGATCATAACCTGACCGTTGATAATCTGGAGTGTATCTCCCGGAAGTCCTACACAACGTTTTACATAGTTCTCCCGGCGGTCTACCGGACGGGTAACAACTTTACCATATCGTTGAGGGTTTGACAGTATCTCTTTCCGACCGGCATTATAGTATAAATCATACACTGTCTTCTGCTGCTCCCGAGTCAGGCTGTCCATGTCGATCGGGTTCGGGTAAATCTGCTTTCCGATGTTGTACGCCAATGTATAAAAGTCTGCATCCTGGAAATTCAGTGCGACGGTATCTCCCGCAGGGAAGTTAAACACTACGATGTCATTCAGTTTCACTTTACCGAATCCGGGTACACGTTTGTATTTCCATTGCGGCCATTCAATATAGGATTTAGTATTCAGAATCGGCAATGTATGTTGTGCCAAGGGCATTGATAGCGGTGTGTTCGGCACACGGGGGCCGTAACTCATTTTGCTCACGTAGAGGAAGTCTCCAACCAGCAGCGATTTTTCCAGTGACGATGATGGGATCTGATAATTCTGAAAAACATAGATGTTTACGAAATATACTGCTACCAAAGCGAAAACGATGGCATCTACCCAACTCATCACACTACGGACCGTCGGGTTTTTAGATTTCTTCCAGAACGACCAGGGAATCTTTTTGGTGATGTAGATGTCGAAGATGAAAGGAACTACGATCAGTCCCCACCAGCTTTTCACCCAAATCAGGAATATCAGATACAAAAGAATGGCAATGGAACACTTTATCCATTGAGTACGTGTTGCTTTTCTCATGATGTTAATCTTTTAAGAATGGGAATAAATCACTCATACCCAGATAGCCTTCATGGGCTGCTGTATACTCTGCCGCCAATACGGCTCCCAATGCGAAACCTCCCCGGTTTTTGGCATCGTGGGTGATGGAGATACTGTCTGCTTCGGAGTCATAGCGGATGGTATGGATACCGAATACTTCTCCTTCGCGAATAGAGTGGATCGGCAATTCATTGGTTGCATGTGCTTCCTCTTTTACCCAGACGCTTTTGCGTTCCATATTTTCAAGGATTCCTTCTGCCAGTGTGATCGCTGTTCCGCTTGGTGCATCGAGCTTGTGTACGTGGTGGGTTTCGCTCATGGTTACGTCATAGGCGGGGAATTGGTTCATTATCTTAGCCAGATACTTGTTGACAGCCGAGAAGATAGTTACTCCCAAACTGAAATTAGATGACCAGAATAAGGTCTTTCCACCTTTGTTACACAGTTCTTTTACTTCGTCACCGTGCTCTGCCATCCATCCGGTACTGCCCGAAACCAACTTTACACCTGCTTTGAAAGCTTTCATATAATTGCTGTAGGCTACCATGGGATTAGTGAATTCAATGGCCACATCTGCCGATTTGAACGCTTCGGATTCGAAATCATCCTGGTTGTTGATGTCGATAATGCTGACAATTTCGTGTCCGCGACTGAGGGCAACCTTTTCGATTTCTTTGCCCATTTTTCCGTAACCTATTAATGCTATTTTCATTGTTTTACTGACTTTATAGACTTTATATCCAAAATATTAGTCGCAAAGATAAGATTTTTATTACATTTGTCGAGCACATTAACGTCTTGTTAACAATGGAACAACTCCTGCACTATGTGTGGAAACACAAAATCTTCCCTCTCCATGAACTGCAAACAACCACCGGGCTGCCTGTTGAAGTGATTGATACCGGATTGCCGAATTCTGATTCCGGCCCCGATTTTTTTAATGCCAAACTAAAAATCGGTGGTACGCTTTGGGTAGGTAATGTCGAAATACATACTGCTTCTTCTGATTGGTTTCGTCACGGACATGACCGTGACATAGCGTATGACTCAGTGATTCTGCACATTGTCACAGAGATCGATTGCGAGATATATCGTTCCAATGGGGAACCGGTTCCGCAACTCCGGTTACCTTGCCCCGAACAGGTGAAAGAGCATTATGATGAGCTTTGCCGGGCAGATATACACCCGCCTTGCTATTCCATTCTGGAAACCCTTCCTAAATTAACGATTCACTCCTGGCTGACCGCTTTACAGACAGAGCGCTTTGATCAGAAGAACCGAACCATAACTCGGCGGCTCCAACGTTGCAATCAGCATTGGGAAGATGCTTTTTTCATCACGTTGGCACGTAATTTCGGATTCGGGCTGAATGGAGATGCTTTTGAGACTTGGGCAAATCTGCTCTCGTTTCGTGCCATTGATAAGCATCGTGACGATCTGACACAGGTGGAAGCTTTCTTCTTCGGACAAGCCGGTTTGTTGGAGGGAGAATCCGCCGACGATTATTTCAGTTGGATGCAGAAAGAATTCCGTTATTTGCAACACAAGTTTGAACTTCCTCCGGTGATGAATCCCTCTTTGTGGCGTTTCCTCCGTCTTCGTCCGGGTAACTTTCCCCATGTGAGACTGGCACAATTAGCTTCACTTTATTACAGAGAACGCTCTTTGTTTTCACGGGTCATGGAAGCGGAGACTCTGAAAGATCTGAAACAGATTTTTGCCGGTCACACTTCTGCTTATTGGGAAGAACATTTCATGTTTGGCAAATCCTCCCCACGGAGAGAGAAAAGTATTGGTGCCGGTGCAAAGGAGCTGATCATTATCAATACGGTCATTCCTTTTCTGTATGCATATGGCCTGCATAAAGCCGACGAACGGCTGTGTGAGCGTGCGGCCTCATTACTTGAAGAACTGAAAGCTGAAAATAATTATGTTACCCGTATGTGGAGCGGAGCCGGCATTCCGGTTCGGACAGCGGCAGATAGCCAGGCGTTGTTACAATTGCAGAAAGAATATTGCGATAAGAAGAAGTGTCTTTATTGCCGTTTCGGCTATGAGTATCTGAGACATAAATAATTCTGTCCCTCCGAGTTGGATATTAGGAAGATATATTATCTTTGCCCGCTGAAAATGCGGGGTGAGATTCCCCGTTCTAAATCCATTCGTTATGAAAGTGAAAAGATTTGTGCTTTGTCTGTTTATGCTTACCCTGATAGGGGGTATTTGCTTTATTTCCTGTGGAAATACTTCGAAAGCGAAGGCAGAGAGTGATGTTGCTGCGGAGACGGCTGAGGAGACCTTCCAGTCGTTTCTGAAGAAATTCACCTCAAGTGCTTCTTTCCAGTATACCCGTGTCAAGTTTCCGTTGAAAACTCCCATCACCTTGATGACGGACGATGGGAATAGTGAAAAGACCTTCCCCTTTACTCAGGAAAAATGGCCGTTGCTGGATGCCGAGACTCTGAAAGAGGAACGCATCACTCAGGAAGAAGGAGGAATTTATGTTTCTAAGTTTACGGTAAACGAACCGACACATAAAGAGTTTGAAGCCGGATATGAAGAGTCGGAAGTAGATCTTCGTGTGATATTCGACTTGATTGATGGTAAGTGGTACGTGACCGATTGCTATACCGGATGGTATGGATACGACCTTCCGATTGACGATCTGAACGAAACTGTGAAACAAGTGAAAGAAGAAAACGACACTTTCAAAGAATTGCATCCGTAGGAACGTAAAAAACGGTGGGAGAGAAGGGCTAAGAGGGCTCTCCCTTTTTTCGGATACCGGTGCGTCAATTTAAGAGGGATGTATCAAAATTCGTATTTGCCACAGAGTAACACAGATAACTATCATTAGTTATTAATGGATGAGGCTCACTCAGTGAAACTCTGTGTTACTCTGTGGTGAATTACATTTTTTATCACAATGCCGAACGGACGGCAATGTTGTATTTGGCAAGCGTAGTGCTTTTATGGATAGCTTTCCAGCTCTTTCGGTCTATTTGTGGGGCCAGATACTCCCAGAACGTTTTCATCTTAGTCACCAGTTGTGCTTCGCCACCTTGTATCTGTGTCTCATAGTGTTGGAAAACGGCTGTGTGCAGTGCTCTCAACTTTTCTCTCCATTCTTCAGGCGTAAGTTTCCTGCCTTCTTTATATTCCCAACCCAATGCAGGGTTTGCCAATAATCCGCGGCCGATCATCACTCCGGTAAGTTTCGGAAACTTTTCGGTGATGCACCGGATGTCTTCTATGGTCAGGATGTCTCCGTTGTAGATAACAGGATGTCTGCATGCTTCGTAGAAAGCTGTAAAGCCCTCCATATTTACTTCTCCTTTGTATTGCTGGATACCTAAGCGGGGGTGAACGATAATCTCGGTCAGCGGAGCCGCATTCAATAGAGGCAACAGGGTCAAACATTCATCCGGCTTTTCCCATCCCAGGCGCATTTTTACTGAGAAGCTCACATCGGGATACTGTTCGATCTGTTTGAGTAATGTTTCCACTTTATCAGGGTGGGGCAGCATGCCCGATCCACATTGCCGTTTTGCCAACATCGGGAAAGGGCAACCGAGGTTAATGTCCATCTCCCGATAGCCTTGTTCGATGAAAAGGGCGATTATTCGCTCTGTTTTGTCCATCTCGGAGGCTATAAGTTGTGGAATGAGGTGAGGAACCCGGTTGTTTTCGGGAAGAATATCCCGTACATCCTTATGGCGGAATTCTCCCCGATCTATTCGTACGAAAGGAGTATGATAGACATCCACACCGCCGAAAACGGCGGCATGGGCATTGCGATAGGCTGCTTCGGTATAACCTTGCAGCGGAGCGAGGTGGATAGGTAATGTATTCATCTGTTTTTAGAACATAAACATGGCTACACCTACGATGCGGTTGTTACCAACGGAGTGTGTATCGATGATTTTACCGTTTTTAAGATACAGTGAGCCATAAGCGGCGGAAGTATAGGTATATTCCACTCCAAACTTCCAGTGGTTGACATTATAGGTCAGTTCAGCACCGGCTGTCACCACTTGGTCCACATTGGTTCCTGTTCCGTATACTTGATTGGATGCCAGGGCATCGCTTGTTCCCATATTCTTGACATATCCCAGGAAGATACCCGGTTTCCATTTCTGTCCGTATACTACGTTCAGCCATGAACTGGATACCCGGATCGGTGTATACTTTTGTTCTCCGGTCCGATTATCGATGGATTTGATTCCGAATCCTCCCAGCATGGAGGTTTGTGTCAGGTTGGAGCCTAATACGGTTTTAGCACCTACAAACCAATCTTTATTGCTATACTTCACATGACCTTCGTAAGACAGGGTGGTGATGCGCTCGTTCACTTTATAGACTTGGTCCTCTACTTTAGACTCTGTACGAGGCTTCAGAGAGAGCAGTTCGATTCCTGCTCCGGCTATCCATCCATTGGCTTTATAGTCGAGTCCCAGATAGAACTCAGGAACACAACTGTTCTTTATATAAGTCTGACTTTTACCGACAATACCTTGTGACAGATACTGTGATTGCCAGATAGCTGCTCCCGTCAGTTGGAACCCTTTGTGTGTATAGCGGTAACGAATTTGCGGAGCACGGCTGAACGGTTGGAAAGGTGCTCCGACCGAAAGATTCAGTATCTGAGGTGATACGTCACCGAAGAGCGGATGCCAGGTTTGTCCGAGCAAAATAGCCGAACGTCCCCAATCCAGGTTCAGGTAAGCGTGACGCAAGCGTATAGTAGAGTAAGAAGTACCTGAACCGCGGAAGTCTGCTTCCACTTTGGCGGAAGTCATGGCGCGTCCCAGTTTAGGTCCCTTTACATCCAATCCCAGGCGGGTATATAGGGTGTAAAAGCTACCGTTGGCAGTTGCATTTAAATCTCTGCCATTGCTATCGAATACTTCGTCTTTGGGGTACATGTAAAACAATCCGTCTACTGTCTCTTCGTTGGCACGACTGTTGTAATAAAGGTCTGTGCGAATCTGTCCGTAAAACTTATAACTAAAGTCCTTTTTTTGAGCAAAACTGCTTATTGCCATTATCAGGCAAGCAGATAAAATCAGATGCTTCTTCATTTTTTGTGTTATTTGTTAGATACATTAGGGATTTACCCGTTGAAGTTATTATCTTAAATCAATGCAAAGTGGTTGTTTCACGCTGCAAAGGTAAGGAAATCATCTGACTGACCATAAAAAAGGAGATCCGAAAGTAAACGTTTTCGGGAAAGGTTGTAAAATAGCATCGGATGGAGAACGGAATACTGAAATAAAGTATATATTTTTGCAAGATAAAAATAGAATAGACCATGAAAGTAAAGAAGATCAGTATTGCTAATGTGGAGGTCGATGCACTTCCCGAATTACTAGATAAAGAAAAGATCGGTTTCCAACCCATTGATAATGTGAATTGGGAAGCCTACCCTTATCGTCCGAAAGTGGAGTTCCGTATAGCACATAGCGATGATGCTGTTTTGTTACACTTCAATGTAAAAGAGGCCAGTGTACGGGCCAAGTATGGAGAAGACGATGGCTCCGTATGGACTGATTCCTGTGTGGAGTTTTTCTCTGTACCTACCGGCGACGGTATCTATTATAACATCGAATGCAACTGTATCGGAACCATTCTTATTGGTGCAGGAGCAGAACGCAACAACCGTGAACGCGCTTCTCGGGAAGTGACAGATCAGGTGAAACGTTGGGCCAGTCTGGGACGCCAGCCTTTCGATGAACGTATCGGTGAGTGCAACTGGGAGGTGGCATTGGTGATTCCATATACAGCTTTCTTCAAACATCACATTACCTCTTTGGACGGGAAAACAATCACAGCCAACTTCTATAAATGTGGCGACGAACTGCAAACTCCGCATTTCCTCTCATGGAATCCGATCAAAATAGAAAAGCCGGATTTTCACCGTCCCGACTTCTTCGGTACGTTGGAATTTGAATAGTCTGTGATGAACCTGCCTCTAAAGGGCCTCGATACTACTAAAAAAGGTGTAGCCTTCTTTCTGAGATGGCTACACCTTCTTTTATAAGCAGAGAATGGTTTCTATTTTACGATTCCACGCTTAGACTCTTTGACAAAAGCCACTATATTCTCTATCTCTTCGCTCATGGGAACCTGGTCTATAATTTTTTGCACTGCATCCTGCAAGCTGAAGTTTCCCTGATAGATCAGGCGATAAGCATTGGCTATGTGGCGTAGAACTCTTTCGCTCGTATTTTTATGTTGTTGCAATACTACGGCATTTACTCCGTGATATTCTACCGGGTTACCGGCCATAATGCTGTATGGGGGCACATCTTTTGAAATACGGCAACCGCTCTGTACCAATGTCCATTGTCCCACATGACAATATTGATGGAGGGTAACATTGCCACTCAGGATGACACAATCATCCAAGGTACATTCTCCGGCGATGGTGGTGCCGATACCGGCTACACAATTATCTCCGATTTGTACATCGTGACAAATGTGGACTTTATCCATCAAGAAATTGCCATTGCCTATTTTGGTAGCATTCCCACCGAAAGTAGCCCGACTGATAACTACGTTTTCGCGGATATGGTTGTTATCCCCGATAATCAGTGAACTTTCTTCTCCTTTGTAGTGGAAATCCTGTGGTTCTGCTCCTAATACGGCATGTTGATATACTTTGTTACCTTTTCCCAGCCGTGTACCATTCAGCACACTGGCATAGGGCATAATGATACAGTCGTCCCCTATTTCGACATTATCTTCAATGTAAGCAAACGGTTGAATGATCACATTCTTTCCGATTTTTGCCCCGGGGGCTATCGATGCTAATGGACTAATCATAATTGTATTGTATTTAAAGTTAATCTTCTCTTCCGCCGCCCAATGCCTGATAGAGGCTCACTACAGCCTGCATCCGGTCGAAGGTGTCGTTTACCTGAGATAAACGGGCACTGAGCAAAGACTGTTCGGCCGACAATACCTCCAGATAAGTAGACGTCCCTAATTTAAACAATTCTTTTGTATATTCGGATGCTTTTTCTGAAGATTCTACCTGTAATTTGCGGGAAGCAGTTTTTTCAGAAGCACTCTGATATTGATACAATGCATTGCTTACTTCACTTCCGGCATTCAACAAACTCTGCTGGAAGGCCAGTTTAGCCTCTTCCTGTTGTGCCTTGGCTATCTTCAGGCGGGCAATGTTTGCACCACGGTAGAAGAGAGGCTGGGTAAGCGAACCAAGTACAGAGGCAAGCAGTTTACCAGGATTGATAATGGCACTACCGGCGCTATTGGTCCAACCAGCCGAGCCGCTGATAGTGATTTGCGGATAGAAGGCGGCACGGGCCGAATTTGCATTGTAGTAAGTACCGGCCAATGCCATTTCGGCTGCTTTCACATCCGGACGGTTAGAGAGTAGTTGCAAAGGAACGCCCACTGAGAAATCTTCAGGTAATTGCTGCTCTTCCAGAACCCCCCGTTTGATAGTCTGTGGTGCTTGTGCCAATAGCATGGACATAGCGTTCTCAGCTTCACGGATACTCTTTTGGATAGCCGGAATAGACGCCAGTACTTGTGCATAGGCAGCCTTGCTTTGTTCCACCCCTGCAGAGGTAGTGTTGAACATAGCCGCATCTTTCATTGCCTGCATGGTTTCAACATTACGCTTCATGATGTCGGCAGTCTGTTCGGTAATATCGAGTTGACGGTCGAGCATCAATAAGGTGTAATAGGTATTGGCAATGCCCGAAATGATCTGAGTCTGTACAGCCTGACGATATGCTTTGGTTTGCAACAATGTTACTTGTGCACCGCGTTTGGCATTCAGCAACTTGCCGAATAGATCGATCTCCCAGCTGGCTGTTGCCGGCAACGAATAGGTTTTGGTTGCGGCATGCTTATCAAAGCTGCTGATGGTTCCTTGTGGTGACAATCCGAGTGAAGGAGCGTAAGCCAGACGGGCTGACATCAGTGATGCCTGTGCCTCTTTCACTTTCAGCGCAGCAGTCAGCAGATCTGTATTGTGGGTTAATCCCTGTTCGATTAACGCTTGCAGTTGAGGATCGGTGAAGACCTCTCTCCAAGGCAGATTTCCGAAGTTGACAGTATCGGATACCAGTGTATCGGCAACAGATACTGTGTCCCGGTAAAGACCGGAGGCTTCAATATCTTTAGGTCTGTCATATGATTTGTAGATGTGGCAGCTGCTCAAGAGAGCAGTTGCACACAACATACCTATAATTTGTTTCTTCATATTCTTTTCTTTATTCCTATTTAGCGTATTGTTCAATTTCTGTTTCTGCATCCGTATTATCGATGTCTTCCCATTCAATAGGTTTCACCTTCTCTTGTAGATACTGGAAGATAACGAACAAAGCAGGAACCACGAATATCTGGCATATCATACCGATAAACATACCGCCTACCGCAGCCGTACCCAAAGCACGGTTACCATTGGCACCTACGCCCATGGCAAACATCAAAGGCAACAGGCCGACAACCATGGCCAATGAAGTCATCAGGATCGGGCGGAGACGGGCACCTGCACCCAATACGGCAGCCCAAGTGATACTCATACCCATCTTACGACGGTCGAGAGCAAACTCTACAATTAGGATGGCGTTCTTTGCCAACAGACCCATCAACATGATCAATGCGATCTGCATATAAATGTTGTTGGTAGCTGCTCCCAGTATCGGAAGGACATTGTTTGCCAATCCCATCAGGTGGGCGAAAATGAAGCTACCTGCCAGACCGAACGGTATAGAAAGCAGTACGGCAAACGGAAGAATATAACTTTCGTATTGTGCACTCAGCAACAGATAAACAAATACGAAGCAGAGGACGAAGATCATCGCAGTAGTACTGCCGCTCGAACTTTGTTCTTCACGCGTCATACCCGAGAATTCATATCCGTATCCGGTAGGCAACGTCTGTTCTGCCACTTCCTGCATGGCTTGGATGGCCTGACCGGAACTGTATCCGTCAGCCGGCGAACCATTGATAGTCATCGCCGTAAACATGTTGAAACGCTTGATGTTGTCCGGTCCGTAAATACGTTTAACGCTCATAAACTGAGTGATAGGAGCCATCTCGTTGCCATTGCGTACTTTAACCGAGTTCAGTGACTCCAGATTGGTACGGCTGTTCGGATCGGCCTGAATCATTACACGGTACATCTTACCGAACCGGTTGAAGTTGGACGAATATAGACCACCGTAATATCCTTGCAGGGTAGTAAGGATGTCGCTCGGAGATAATCCGGCCTTCTTACAAGCAGCGGCATCGATATCGATCATGTACTGCGGGAAGTTCGGGTTGAACGAAGTCTGTGCCGACTGAATTTCGGGGCGTGCCTGTAGCTTGGTGATAAAGTCCTGAGCTACTTCATAGAATTTATCCAGACTACCGCCTGTCTTATCCTGTAAGTTCATTTCGAAACCGTTGGATACACTGTAACCCGGAATCATAGGGGGAGCGAATAACAGTACGCGGGCGTCTTTAATCACTTCACGGGCTTTCAGATACAGCATACCTGAAACGAAGTCAGAACGTTGAGCGATGGAACGCTCATCCCAGTTCTTCATTTTACAGATAAATGAACCGTAGCTGGGACCCTGACCGGCGATAAAGCTATAACCGGCGATCATGGTACGGCTTTCGATAGCCGGGTCGGAGGCCAGTAGGCTATCTACCTGCCACATCACTTCCTGAGTGCGTTCCAGTGAGCTTCCGGGAGGCATATCGACTACTGCCATAATCGTTCCTGTATCTTCATTCGGTACCAAACCGGTCGGAGTCACTTTCATCAGGAAGATGAGCAGTGCGAAACCCACTACTACGGAGCCGATGGTCAGCACCGGTTTCTGGATGAAGAAGAGAACACGTTTTTTATATTTCTTCAATACTGTGTCATAAGCAGCATTGAACGAAGCATGGAAACGGCTTGCCAAAGTCGATTTCTTTTTAGCATCAGGATCGTGGGGTTTCAGTAAGATGGCGCACAATGCAGGGCTCAGTGTCAAGGCATTTACTGCCGACAAGGCAATAGCAATAGCCATAGTCAGACCAAACTGACGGTAGAATGTACCGGAAGTACCGGTCATAAAGCTTACCGGAATAAACACGGACATCATAACCAATGTAATGGAGACGATAGCGCCACCCAATTCGTTCATGGCGTCGATGGAAGCTAACCGAGCCGATTTATAGCCTTGGTCGAGCTTGGCATGGACACCCTCGACGACGACGATGGCATCGTCCACCACTATGGCAATGGCGAGTACCATGGCACAGAGGGTAAGCAAGTTGATACTGAATCCGATGATGTAAAGCACAAAGAATGTACCGATCAATGCTACCGGGATCGCGATGGCCGGAATCAGTGTCGAGCGTAGATCCTGCAAGAAAATGTAAACCACGATAAATACCAGGATAAAGGCTTCAATCAAAGTCTTTACAACTTCGTGGATAGAAGCAAACAAGAAGTCGTTGGCATTTTGTGAGATATTTACTTTGACTCCCGGCGGGAAAGTCGATTCTGATTTTTCAAGCAAGTCGAGGATGTCATTGATGATGGCAGTCGCGTTCGAACCGGCTGTCTGGAATACGATAACCGTTACGGCAGGATGACCGTTTACATTGTTAGAGAACCCGTATGTCAGACGACCTAACTCGATTGTGGCAATATCTTTCAACCGGAGCACCTGCCCGTCAGAATTGGCACGGATCACGATGTTCTCAAACTCTTCCTGGCTCTGCAGACGTCCTTTATAACGCAGCGTATATTGGAAAGTCTGTTTGCCCTGTTCACCGAATGAACCCGGAGCAGCCTCGATATTCTGTTCGGCCAATGCTGCCGAAACATCGGTAGGCATCAGGTGATATTGGGCCATTACGTCCGGTTTCAACCAGATACGCATAGAATAGTCTGCACCGAGCACCATGGCGTCACCTACACCCGGTACGCGTTGAACTTGCGGAATCAAGTTGATTTTTGCGTAGTTCTCGATAAATGCTTCTGTGTATGTATCGCTTTCGTCATAAAGGGAAAATACCACCAGCATAGAAGTCTGACGTTTCTGTGTTGTCACGCCGACTTTGGTTACTTCGGCAGGCAGTAGTCCTTGTGCCATGGAAACACGATTCTGCACATTGACGGCAGCCATATCCGGGTCTGTTCCCTGTTTGAAGTAAATGGAAATATCTCCGGCACCAGTGTTAGAGGCGTTGGAGGTCATATACATCATGTTTTCTACACCATTGATCTGTTCTTCCAACGGAGCGATTACGGAGTTCAATACGGTCGATGCACTGGCACCCGTATATGTGGCTCTTACCGATACGGTAGGAGGCGCAATGTCCGGATACTGTGTGATAGGCAGTGTTGCCAATCCGATAGCACCTAGGATAACTATCAAAATGGAAATAACTGTTGATAGTACCGGACGGTTAATGAATTTATCTAATTTCATACGATTATCTAAATTATTAGTTGAAAGCTGTAGCTAAATTTCCGTCGTGCTGGTCTTTCAAATGCTGTTGATAGTTCGCTTCTTTTTGAGCCGGCGTGATTGGTTGTATTTTTTGGCCGTCCTTCAGGCTCTGTACACCTTCGACTACGATTTTATCGCCGGGGTTCAGTCCGGAAGTTACCAGATATTCTTTTCCGTTGTCCAGGTTGAATATACCGATCTCGGTATATTTCACCGTGTTGTCCGGCTGCAGAACGTAAACGAACTTTTTGTCCTGGATTTCTACAGTAGCCGATTGTGGGATGCTGATAACGTTCTCCATATTATAAGGGATCAGAACGTTGGCAGTTCCACCACTACGAAGCATATGCTCCTTGTTAGGGAAGATAGCACGCATGCTAACAGAACCGGTTGACTGGTCGATCACTCCTGTGATAGCGTCTACCTTTCCTTCTGCATCATATGTTGTGCCGTCAATCAATTGTAGTTTGATGGCTGGTATTTTACTGATTTCTTCTTTGATGGTTCCTCCGGTTTTGGTCATAGCCAGCAGTTCTTTTTCAGTTGTAGAGAAGTATACATATACTTCGTCTATTTCAGATACTGTAGTCATTGGCGTAGCCATAGAGGGGCTTACGAGTGCTCCCAAACGATAAGGAATGTCGTTGATAACGCCGTCTGAAGGACTCTTTACTTGTGTGAAAGAGTAATTTTGTTGTGCTGTGGTCAGCTGTGCTTTAGCCTGGGCGAGTTGTGCCTGAGCCTGTGCCAGTGAGTTCTTCGCCATTGACAAGTCATAATCGCTGATAATCTGTTTCTTGTTCAGTTCGATCTTATTGTCAACAGTCATTTGTTGTGTATTCACGGCTGCTTCTGCTGTTGCAACTGAAGCTTTTGCTGTGCGTACTGCTGCTTCATACTGAGTAGGGTCTATGATGAATAAGAGCTGTCCTTTGCGAACGGTTGCTCCTTCATCTACACATAACTTTGTGATGAATCCCGATACCTGCGGGCGGATTTCTACGTCTTGTCTACCTTTGATAGTAGCCGGATAAGCTTTCATTAGATCTGCAGTTGTCTTCTGTAATTCTTGTACTGCATATTCTGGGACTTTCCCTGTGTCATTGCCCTTATTGCCGCAACTAGACAAGAGGGCTAAGCAAAATGCAAAAAAAACAATTCTACTTTTCATACTTTATATTTATCTGTTTTTTAAAATTGTGCGTTCGTCGCTGTGTACATTCATTGTATGGATAGATGATCTAAGGAAGAAAAGCCGGAAACTTATTCCATGAAATAAGTTTCCGGCTGCAAAAGTACTTTAAATTCGGTATTCTTGTACTCTGATACCGTGTTTTTTAACTATGTTTTTTACTTCAGTTTATGATATACAGGATTCATTATGAAACTGAACTCATAATCCTGATATGGAAGACGGTATTTTTCCAAAGCGATAGCACCCCAGCTATTTACGCAGGCGAGTCCCGTTTGTGCCTTATCAATACAGAAGTTTGTGAAGTTGGCTTTTTCTACTTCCGGTGAGTGACGCTGGTCTTTGCCGGCACCGTCATCCAATGATTCGATTGTATAATTCAGTGCGGAAGCGGAGAACGGTGCATCGGCTACAAACTGCAGTCCGTTGCCGCCGATATTAAGCAGTCTCCACCAACGGATATCAGTTTTGGTACCGGTTTCCTGCGGGCGGATGTATGGATAGAATTGTTCTTCTACGGTCTGGCGGTACTTGCCGATCCTTGCGGCGTGGTTACGGTCAGAATAGTTTTCACCCGGTCCGCGTCCGTAATATTCAATCTCATTGAAGGTGACAGGCATACGCAGCTGCATTCCGAAACGGAACATATCGGAAACCTTCTTGCTCTTGTCTGCTTCCATCTTTTGAGTTACTTTTACTGCTCCCTTATTATTGATGGCATACGTCAGGTACAGCTTTCCACCAATAGATTTCATGTCATATTCTGCACGAACCACTGCTTGTTCGTTTTCTATATCATGCTTCAATGAAGTCAGTTTTAGTTCCGGATTCTTCCATGCGGCATATCTGTGTTGTAATCCTGCTCCAAAGTCGTTGTCGGTCGGAGCACGCCAGAAGTTGGGAGTCAGTGCACTTCCGTCTTCCATCAGTTGCATTCCGCTGACGTCGTAGCGGCAGAGGTAACCGTTGTGCTTGTTGAATTCGAGTGTGAAGTCTTCGCCGGAAACAATCAGATAGTTGCGGTCGTTATCGTGGAAAGAGGGAACTACGACTGCGATATTGGAGGACTGCTTGTTTTCCAGTTTTAGTTCCGGTGCCTTGTAGTCACGGATACTCATTTGGTCATAAGCGATGGTTTCTCCCGCAGGAAGCAATGTCTCGGCAGCTTTTAGCTTGTAGCTGACATTCAGAAGCAGTTCCTTGCAAGAACAGATGTTCTTTATGTCGAATGGGAGTTGAAGTTTTGCAGTCTGTTGCGGGGCTACATTCAGGTCTGATACGATGCCGTTTTGTACGATTTCCCCGTTAGCCAGTAACTGCCATTCCAGATAGAATGCGGACAAGTCACGGAAGAAGTTCTCGTTATAGATATTGATCTCACCTTTGGAAAGATCGGCCGGAGTAGTCCAGATATTCTGATAGAAATATCCTACTTCGTAAGCGTGCGGGTTTGGTACGCGGTCGGGGCTGATCAAGCCGTTGTCATTGAAGTTATTGTCCGAAGCGTCATATTTGTTAAAGTCGCCTCCATAGCCGTAGATGGCTACACCGTCTTTATTTTTCCAATGGCAGGACTGGTCGACAAAGTCCCAGATAAATCCACCTTGATATTTCGGGTACTTGCGGGTGATGTCCCAGTACTCCTTGAATCCACCTTGTGAGTTGCCCATAGCGTGTGCATATTCGCATTGGATAAGGGGTTTGTCAATGTTGCCTTCACAATATTTGATACAGTTATTGTAATCATAATACATCGGGCAGAAAATGTCGGTGAATTCGCTGGTTCCCGCTTGTTCATATTGTACGGCACGTGTTTTGTCTTCGTTCTTGATCCATGTATAGCAATGTTCGAAGTTAGGTCCCATACCGGCTTCGTTACCCAATGACCAGAAGATGATGGACGGATGGTTGTAACCACGTTGTACATTGCGTTGATTACGTTCCATATGTGCTTTGGCGTAAATGGGGTTTTTGGCAAGGCTCTTGTCTCCATATCCCATTCCGTGGGATTCGACATTGGCTTCGGCTACTACGTATAAACCATATTGGTCGCAAAGATCATACCAGCGGTTGTCGTCCGGATAATGGCAGGTACGTACTGCATTGATATTAAGCTGTTTCATAACTTTGATATCTTGTATCATACGTTCGAGGGAAACGACATAACCACCGTCCGGGTCCATTTCATGACGGTCGGCTCCTTTAAAGAGTACTGGTTGGCCGTTGACGAGTATTTGTCCGCCTGTCAGTTCGATCTTGCGGAAACCTACCTTGACAGGGATCACTTCAGTAACGGTACTTCCATTTTTCAGAGTAGCGGTCAATGTGTAGAGGTTGGGTGTTTCAGCAGTCCATTTGGCGGGATTGGCCACGTTGATAGTCGTGTTCAATTTGCCGGAACCTTTCAGATCGGCTGTGGCTACACTTTTTCCTTGTGCGTCTGTCAGGTCAAGAGCTACAGTGCCGCTGCCTTTCATGTCGATAGCTATGTTCAGTGTACCATCCTTATACTGGCTGTCCAGGTCGGGAGTGACGCGGATATCCTGAATGCGTTTCTTGTCGCGTGCATACAGATAGCAGTCACGTCCTACGCCGGAATAACGGAAGAAGTCCTGATCTTCCAGATAACTGCCGTCGCACCAGCGGAACACCTGGAAGGCAATCAGGTTTTTGCCGGGTTTCAGGTAGTTGGTCAGATCAAATTCGGCTTCCAGTTTGCTGTCTTCGCTATAGCCTACGTAGCGGCCGTTTACCCAAAGATACATATTGGAAGTTACCGAGCCGAAGTGGGCAAAGATGTCTTTTCCTTTCCAGTCGGCAGGAAGAACGATTTCTTTTCGGTAAGAGCCTACGTGATTGTTTTCTGTGGGGACAAGGGGAGGATTGTTCTGAAATTGGTTTCTCCAGGCATAGCCGACATTTACGTAAATCGGATCGCCATAACCATTCAATTCCCAAACGGCGGGTACTTTAATATTGTCCCAGCCTTTGTCGTTAAAACTTGTCTGATAAAAGTTTGTCGGGCGTGCGTCTGCATTTCTTACCCAGTTAAATTTCCAGAGACCGTTCAGAGTCATAAAATTCTGAGAGTCTTCTTTGCTGCCCGCTTTAGCTTCATCAGCCGATGCATAGACGAAATAATTAGTGTGCATTGCGGAGCGGTTTACGGAATTTACTTCCGGGTCTTTCCACTCGTTAAAGTTTTGTGCTTGGATGGCTGTTGTTAGTCCTAGTGCAGCCAAACAGCAGGAAAGTAGTTGTTTCTTCATGGGTTTTTTGTATTAGGTTTGAATTTCGGGAGTCAAAGATAGGGATTTATTAACAAGATAAGGACCAATAATCATTCATTTAAGGCTACTTTTTAATAAATTAGCTAGAAAGTGTAGTGTTTATTGGTGAAGAACGTTTATTTTTGCACCATGTTACAATTTGAGAATCAAAAGATAAAACATATCGTGCGCAAAGCTCTTCCGGTGATTGCACTGGTGGCTATATTGTACTCCTGTGCCAGCATTGGACGGCCGGAAGGCGGGCCTAAGGATTACGATCCTCCGCGTTTTGTCGGCAGTACCCCTGCTGCAGGTGCGATTAATAATAAGAGGACTAAAGTTTCTCTTCAGTTCGATGAGTTTATTAAGCTAGAGAAAGCAACCGAGAAAGTGGTTGTTTCTCCTCCTCAGATTCAACAACCGGAGATAAAGGCTTCCGGAAAGAAAATACAAGTGAATCTGCTTGACTCACTAAAGCCTAATACTACCTATACTATAGATTTCTCGGATGCCATCGTCGATAATAACGAAGGCAATCCTCTGGGTAATTTTGCATTTACTTTTTCTACCGGTGCGCAGATCGATACAATGGAAGTATCGGGAACGGTGCTTGACGCCTCTAACCTGGAGCCTATTAAAGGTATACTGGTCGGACTGCATGCAAATCTGAATGACTCCGCCTTTACTAAACTTCCTTTCGACCGTGTGGCACGTACCGACAGCCGTGGGCGTTTCTCTATTCGTGGGGTAGCTCCCGGCAAGTATCGTATCTTTGGCTTGATGGATTCAGATCAGAACTTTGCTTTCACTCAGAAGAGTGAGGTCATTGCTTTTAATGATTCATTGATCATCCCCCGTATGGAAGAAAGACTTCGTATGGATACGGCTTGGGTGGATTCATTGACTTATGATACGATCGTTGAGAAGAAATATATGCATTATTTGCCGGATGATGTGATTCTCCGTGCTTTTAAAGAGCTCAATTATTCGCAATATTTGATAAAGTCCGAACGACTGGTTCCCCAGAAATTCACCTTTTATTTTGCTGGCAAAGCAGATACCCTGCCTGTACTGAAAGGGTTGAACTTCGATGAAAAGGAGGCTTTTGTGATAGAAAAGAACCAACGGAACGATACGATTCATTATTGGGTAAAGGACTCTTTGCTTTATAAACAGGATACTCTGGCCCTTAGCCTTACCTATCTTTATACGGATACGCTGAACCAGTTAATTCCGCGTACAGATACCTTGAAATTGGTATCCAAACAAAAGACTCTGACCAAAGAAGAGCCCGAGAAGAAGAAAAAGAAGAAAAAGAAAGAGGGTGAAGAAGATGAGCCGATACCGACTAAATTCTTACCGGTGAATGTGAATGCACCTTCATCAATGGACGTGTATGGCTATGTTTCTTTAAACTTTGAGGAGCCGATTGCAAGTTTTGATACTGCGGCAATTCATCTACGGCAGAAGGTGGATACAATTTGGAAAGATATTCCTTTCGAATTCGAACAAGACTCATTGAATCTGAGGCGGTTTAATCTGTATCCGGCAAATGATTGGGACGCTACAATGGAATATGAGTTCTCGGTGGACTCAACTGCATTTCATGGCATTTATGGTTTGTTTACCGATAAGATAAAACAATCATTTAAGGTACGTAGCGAGGATGAATATTTTACTCTTCATTTTATTGTTACAGGAGCAGATCCTCAGGCATTTGTAGAATTACTGGATACCCAAGATAAAGTGGTTCGACGAAGACTGGTGGAGGATGGAAGGGCAGATTTCTATTACCTGAATCCGGGGAAATATGCCGCCAGACTGATCAATGATAGAAATGGAAATGGAGAATGGGACACGGGAGACTATGCAAAAGGAATACAACCGGAAGAAGTTTACTATTTCCCCAAGGTTGTTGAATATAAAGCGTTATGGGATGTTGACCAGAATTGGGATATACACGCAACTCCTGTAGACAAACAGAAACTGGATGAACTAAAAAAACAAAAACCAGATGAAGACAAGAAAAAGAAAGAAAGAGAAAGAGATAGAAATAACCAAAACCGTAACCGTCGCTAATTTGCGACGTCATCTAATTGTTGGAATTCTTGCATTGTTGATGGGAAGTTTTGCGCTTCCTGCCAATGCTCAGTGTGAAGCTAAAAACGATGCTTTTCAATCCGGAGAGCATGTAATGTATGACTTGTACTTCAACTGGAAATTCGTTTGGGTGAAAGCGGGTATAGCCAGTCTGACGACTAATGCAACTACCTATCATTCGGAACCGGCTTACCGTATCAATCTGCTTGCCTTAGGTAGCAAGCGTGCCGACTTCTTTTTCAAGATGCGCGATACACTGACTTGCGTCATGGGTGAAAAACTGGAACCTCGTTATTTCCGTAAAGGTGCCGAGGAAGGAAAACGCTATACGGTAGATGAGGCTTGGTTCTCTTATAAAGACGGCCTTTGCTTTGCCAAACAAAAACGTACGTTCCGTGACGGAGAAGTTCAGGAGTCGGAAGAAAGCGACAGTCGCTGCATCTACGATATGCTGACTATCCTTGCCCAAGCGCGTTCTTATGATCCTGCTGATTATAAGGTAGGCGATAAAATCAAATTCCCGATGGCTACCGGACGTAAAGTGGAAGAACAGACACTGATTTATCGGGGAAAAGAGAATGTGAAAGCGGAAAATGGGGTTACCTATCGCTGCCTGATCTTCTCATTAGTTGAATACGATAAAAAAGGGAAAGAAAAGGAAGTGATTACTTTCTTCGTAACAGATGATAAGAACCACCTTCCTGTCCGTTTAGATATGTTCTTGAATTTCGGTTCAGCCAAAGCTTTCTTAAATGATGTCAGAGGTCACCGTCATCCATTGACTTCTATAGTTAAATAGTCTGTCTACAGAGTAAAAGGTACTTTCTGATCTTTCCGGAAAACACTTGATTCGAATGTAGCGATCAAGTCTCCGTTCTGGTTAGTAATATCTACTTGATAGCAGCCGGTGCTTCGGCCGATATACCGTTCGCGTGCCTCGGCATAGAGAGTGTCGCCCGGACCGCTGGCACGCAGAAAAGTGATTGAGGATGAAAGAGAGAAAGCGAGTGTTCCGTGCGAATTGGCAGCTGCGGCGAGTGCTAGATCTGCCAGCGTGAAAATCGCTCCTCCTTGTGTCCGCGCTCCGGCATTAAGATGTTCGGGTTTTATTTCCAGTTTGGCTTTACTGTATCCTTCGTGTACTTCAAGCAATACTATACCTGCATTTTCGGCGAACAGGTCCTTTTTAAAAAACTCTTGTGGGGTCATAATGATTAATTTTGAATTACTAATTTGAAACGTTGAATGATAAGTTATGAGAGCCGAATTAGCCTATAATTTAAAATTCAAGATTCTTCCGCAAATGTAATAAATATATTCCCATATATGGCTGTCGGATACTTACGTTTTTAGGGGGTATTATTCTTCATCAATCTCGAATACCTTATGACTGGTATGGTGTTTGCATTCGTATCATCTAATAAAAATGCTATATGGAGTATCCTGATAAAAGAAAGAGGAGATAAGCTTCTATGTTTAATCAAGTGCTTGTCTCCTCCTTTTTTAATTTTCTCTTACCATTCAATAGCTTGATCCTCATCCGGTATCAACGGGTTGATCTGGCGTTCCATTGTCATAGAACCTTTTACTTCGTAAGTTATCGGATAATCCGGATTGGAAGTGACATCCGTGTACTTATAACTCAGTTCCAGTGTGGTAAGGTGGCGTTCCATATATTTGATGGTCTCGTGCTGAATGATTCGTTTTTCATATTTGCATTCTCCCAATGGTCGGATATTGATTCCCGGTTCGCCTTCGTCACCGTACAATCTTAACTTTCCTTTAATAGTACCTTCCTCGTCCTCCGTTCCTTCTTCAAACTCGACGAATACTTTATACCTGGAGCGGTTCTCATCTTCCACCCACGTTGAACCGGCATAGAAGAAAATGGTATTCTCGTCCACTACGCGGGCTAAGCGCGTATCTACCTTAGCGGGATCGGTTGTCGTTCCTTCGATGTAGATGTTCATCAGCGTGGTGTTATACGTTCCGGAGTAGTCATTGAACAGATTGACTCCCAGCAGCGCTTTATAACGTCCCTTATATTTGTTTTGAACATAAGAAGGGTCTTCTTCAATAGTCAGCGGAAGTACGTATTTCTCATCCAGTTCCAACCCGTTAAAGTTGAAATGGATGGGGTAGAGCTGTATATTCTCTCCCGCAGGAATATGGCAAATGTTTGATTCAAAAGAATAATGCTGTTCTGCAAGGGGGACATACCAGAGGTCCTGACGACCTACGGGGAATTTTTCCTGGTTAAGTATTCGGAGCGTATCCTCATCCACGGCTATTTTTGCATCGATATTCCGACTGTTGCTTTTCGAGCCGCTGACAATGACCGGCAACTGGTATATTCCTGTTCCATCCGGCTGATAGCGTACATAAATTTCACTCAAGCCGTTGTCACCTAAAGGTGCCTTGAAAGAAAGCATCTGTGTGTAAAGTTCATCTTTCCACTCGTCATTGCATGCACTGAATGTTGCATACATCCCCAGTATCATTCCTAAAATATATAATTTTCTCATATTGATCTTTTGGTTTATAATGTTAACACTAATCATAATTCTGCCATCCGGGAGCTTGTGAGAGATTATTGTTGCATTTCAGCTCATCGAAGCTGATAGGCCAGAAGTACTGTTTGCGTGAGAAAGAAGTCTGTAGTTCGGCCACTCTGACTGGCAGATAAAACATGTCCTTGTATTCTTCGTTCATCAGTGTATTGCAACCGTAGATTTGTTCTCCTTCATGTTCTTCGACAATTTTCCAACGACGCAGGTCATAGTAGCGTTGGGTTTCTGCAAAGAATTCGATCTGCCGTTCATGAACTATTTTTTCAAAGAATTTTTTCGGGTTTTCATATACTTCATCGCTATAGTCGGGGACTCCGGCACGCATACGGACAGGCTTAACTCCACGGCGCATCTGTTCTTTGTCACGGAAGATATCGTAAGTCTGGCTTCCGTCCCATGAGGCCACCTGGTAGTGTGTCCCTTCGGAAATATTATTCAGTGCTTCTGCATACATCAGTAATATGTCGGCATAACGAAGTGTAGGTTCCACTTTTTGGTAGATAGAGCCTCCCCATTTGGCGCAATCGTTCGGATTTACATATTTCATGATGCCGATGCCCGTAATACACCAGTTATCAGATCCATTGATACGCCCGTCGGTTGCTCCGCGATAATACCAGATTTGTTTGTTTCGTGAGTCTTTTCCTCCTTCTTCCTTAATGCTCAGTGCGTTCCATTGTGCTCCGTTGAAAGCTACGGAAGCATAGAAGCGAGGCTCACGGTTGGTATATCCCCACCATACGCCATTTTTTACATTGTCGTACTTGTGTTCATCTTTGTTTTCATCGTTTGTGAACTTCCCTTTCCATAATGTGTAGCATTCTTTGTCAAATGATGTACCATCTGCCATAGCGTATGCTTCACTCTGCTTCAGGGTCATTCCGTGTACGTTATATCCTCCAAAAGTTCCGGGCAGTTGATGCTTTACGAAATCTACCATCGTGTTGTCTGTTTTTAAGTCATTGCTGTCACCATTGGTTCCTCGGGTAAAAATAAGTTCCGGATTTTCGGCTGCATAGATATCTCCATTAAAAAGAGACCGATATGATTCAAATGGATCTATATTGGACCATCCTTCCGGAAAAGGCTTGTTACTGTATTCCTCATGATATGGCGGTTCAATAGTGGTTGGATAAGCCTCGTCTGTACTAACCGGGCGCCTTTCAAAAGTATAAAGTTTGTAGAGTCCGCTCGTTTCCGAGTACTCGATCATGTCTCTGGCGGCAGCAGCGGCTTTTGCCCACTTCTCTTCATTGTATTCTTGTGGAATCAACTGTTGGCCGTCCTTGTTGATGAAGTCTGCCATTTCCGTATTCCCGTTTACCAGCGGACTGGCAGCATAAAGGAAAACTTTGGCACGTACAGCCAGCGCGGCTCCTTTAGTCGGGCGGGCAATGTTCAAGTTATCGCGTTTTTCGAACAGTTCGGTAGCTGCAATTTCGAGTTCTGAAGTGATGAATGCCACGCACTCATCATAGGTTTTACGTGGGTAGGCCAGTTCGTCATACGATTTTGTATAGTCGGCTCCTTCCGGTGGTAGAATGGGTATCGGACCGAATTTTCTCAGCAGTAACCAGTAGAAATAGGCACGCAGAAAACGGGCCTGTCCTCTTACGTCCGTTACTTCCTCCGGAGTGAGATCTTCATTCTCATACAATTCATTCAGTAGAATGGAGGCTTGATAGATTCCGTCATACGACCATTTCCAAGCATTTTGGCCGCCAGTGGAATTTAAATATTCGCCGCGTTTGAATTTGGCAAAACGGTCTCCTCGTTCGTTGAATACTTGGTCGTCTGAGAAATTGAAAGGGCATACGTCACTGTGTCCCACCTCCAGATTATCTCCCTGCAGGCGACTGTAGCAGAATGACAGCCATTGAAGTGTATAGTCTTTGTCCGAGAAAATGCGTTCTGTAGATTGTTGGTCTCTGAAATAGCGATCTACATTTAGGAAATCGGAACAGGAAGTGAGTCCCAAGCCGAGTACCACTGCTCCCAATAAAATGTATTTATTTTTATTCATAACTTTTCTTTTAATGATTGTTTTAGATTCCTACCGTCAGTCCGATGGTCACTGTTCTGGATAACGGATATTGTTGTCCATTGGAACTACCCAGTTCCGGATCCCAAAGCTTAAAGTCGGAGAAGGTCAGCAGATTCGTTCCCATCAGGTAGAGGCGTACACGGTCCAAATGGAGTTTATTGACAAACCGTTTGGGGATGCTGTAACCTAATTCCACATTCTTTAAACGGATGTACGAACCGTTTCGCAGCCAGTAAGTAGAAGCACGATAGTTGTTGCTATTACCTCCATAACTCAGACGCGGGTATTTGGCATTCGGGTCTTCGTTGATTCCCAGCGACCAGTAGTTACCCACTACATCCGTCAGAATATTGCCCCATGACTTCTCTTGGAATGGATATACGGTGAATCCGTCTATGAAGAAGGATGACTTGCCGGCTCCTTGGAAGTGAACGTTGATATCAAATCCTTTCCATTGTGCAGATACACCGAACCCGTAAATCAGGTTAGGGCGGGTGGTCGCACCGATGGGCACTTCGTCATCTCCGTTAATGACTCCGTCACCGTTTACGTCCTTGTATTTGATGTCTCCCGGCATGATGCCTGAACCCTGTGAGGGTCTGTTACGGATTTCTTCATAATCCTTAAACAATCCTTCGGCTATCAGGCCGCGTGCCTGGTCTACACGGAATCCGTATTTCATCTTATACGGATAGCGGCTGTTCTCTTCGTCATACTCCTTGATTTCATTCTTACTATAGGTCATGTTGGCACGTACTGTAAGGTCTACCTCACCTATCCTCTGTTTATAAGCGATATTACCGTCAAAACCTTCGGACAAGACAGATCCCACGTTGGCATAAGGTTTCGTTGTGATGTGATTCAGACCGATGATCTGAGGAAGGTAACTACGTACCATATAAATACCGTTGCGTTGTTCGTGGAAGTAGTCAATGCTGCCACTGAACTTATCATTGAACATAGAGAAGTCAAGTCCGAGGTCATGTTTCTTGGCTACCTCCCAAGTGATGCTGCTTGACGCAATTCTCGAATAGGTCAGTCCGGTATAATAATAATTACTGGTGCCGATATCACCGTAATAATAACCGTCTTCATCCCATGTCCCGAATTTCTCTACGTATGGGAAGCGGGTTCCCACATTGTCGTTACCTACCTTACCGTATGAGTAGCGCAGCTTAAACATATTCAGCCATTTGAGATGTTTCTTGATGATTGACTCTTCAGCGATGTTCCATGCTACAGAATAGGCGGGAAAGAATCCAAACTGCTGACCTGAGGCGAAGTTCTCGGAGCCGTTGTAACCGAAATTAAAGTCAAAGAAGTAGCGGTATTTCCATCCGTATGTGAAACGTCCTGCAAACCCCTGATGACGATTCTGAATACTCTGCACAATCTTCTCGTAGCTATCTGTATTGCCGTTGTGAGATGTATTGGTAGTCTTATCCTGAGAATACTTTAAAACGGCCCCTAGCATATGGTCACCAAACGTACGGTTATAGTGTAGCTCTGCTTCTAAGTATTCCTTCCGTTGTCCACTTGAATACATCGTTCCGTCCATCAGTTTCTGGGTCTCTATTCTTCTGAATTGCAGTTCTCCGTCGGAGGTACGCTGCCGTTCTGCTAACCAACTTTCCGGCCATTTGAAACGGTTGTCACCGTTATCCGTATATGTATCGAATCCGAAACGTCCGTAGAATTTTAATCCCTTTGTGATAAATTTCAAATCTTGTTCAAGATTAACCGTAGTCTGTATTTTATTCTTCCATGTTTCCTGATATCCCTGTTGGGTGGTCAGTACCCACGGATTTCTTCGTCCTTCACTACCGACTGCTGCCCATTTCCCGTCACTATACTGTACCGGAGAAGCGATGGGACTGTATCCCATTAGCGAGTGCCATATTTCATGATACTGGCTTCCCGGCAGGTTCTGCTTGTCCAAAGAACCCGATACGCCTACTTTTAGCAGCGTGGATTTTGTCAGGTCTATGTCTACATTCATGCGGTAGTTCCAGCGATGGTAGTTGGCATTGGTGTTATAGTCCGTCATTGCACGATCCGTCTCGTACATGCCGCCTTCATTTACATAACTGGCAGAAATGAAATAGCGGGCTACCGTACCACCTCCGGTCAAGTCTACAGTTGCGCGATAAGTGGGGGCACCGTCTTTCAGTATTAAGTTCATCCAGTCCACATTCGGGAAAAGATCCTGATCCAGCCCGTTTGCAAACAGTTCCAAGTCGCTTTCGCTATAGGCCGGAGCCTGACTACGACTAACCAAGGCTTCGTTCATCATGCGGGCATATGTTGGACCGTCCACAAATTCCGGAGTTCTGGTGCGTGTATTATACGAGGTTTCTACTTTGGCATTGACGCGGGTCTTCCCTTCCTTGCCGCGTTTGGTCGTGATCAAGACAACGCCATTTGCACCGCGTGAACCGTAAATGGCTGTTGCGGAGGCATCTTTCAACACGGAGAAGTCCTGGATATCTTCCACATTGATTTCATTCATATCACGTTCGAAGCCATCGACCAACACCAATGCACTGCCTCCGGCACCGAAAGTGGAGATACCGCGTATCCAGAACTCAGAAATATTGCTACCCGGCTGTCCGGAAGTCTGGCGGGCGAGTATACCGGCTACATTGCCTGCAAGAGCATTGGTGATGCTTGCCGTCGGAGTACGTAGCTGGGAAACGTCGACTGTGGTAACGGCACCTGTCACAGTTACCTTCTTCTGAGCACCGGTCCCTGTGACAACAACCTCGTCGATGACCGTTTCTTTCGTCTCTGCCATAACGATGTTAATGATTTTTTTGTCTTTGATAAAGATTTCCTGCTTTGTAAATCCCACATAGGAAAAAATCAAGTAAGAGTAATTGGGAACCTTGATCTTGTAACGTCCGTTTATGTCTGTTATCGCACCGAAGCCGGGCATATTTCTTGCTGTAACGTTCACGCCTATTAAAGGTTCGTTCTTTGGATCAGTGACGATTCCCGTCACCTCAATCGTCTCTTGTTCATTTTGAGCGTAGACTGTAGTTGTCCAGCCTACTATCAATAAAAATAGTAAGATTACATTTCTCATATTTACTTGTGTTTTAAATAGTATTATTCCGTTGTCATATAACGAATCCCTTTATTATCAATATCTCCAATATAGAACATATCTGTATCAGGGTCGTAAGCAAGACCGGCTGGCTGATTGAAACGTGCCTCATGCAATGGATTGCCGTCTACGTATCCCCATATTTTGCCGTCGGCGTTTTCGTTACTTCGTCCGGCTGCAAGAGACGCTACCCCATGAGGATCCAGTTTCCAGATGCAGTGATTTTCTCTGTCACAAAAATAGAAGTCATATTGGTCGTTGTCAGGACCAATTCCTTCGCCGTATTTCTCGTTTTTTACGAATACACCGAACTGTGGTTTGTTAAACCGGGCGCTTCCTCCCGTTCCTTCCTTGAAACTTTTATCGTTCATGTTTCCGGCAATGATGCTAGGATTACCGAATGTTTTTGCCACCGGATCATAATCGGCTCTGAACACTGCGCCAAAATTGTCGGAAAGCATATACATGAATTTATTGGACGGGTGCCTGAATAATATCGTATGTGAACCGCCCACTGCCGATATCTGACTCAGGCTAAAGGCAACTTCCGCATTCTCGTCGATATTGGGAATAGCCCCATTGCGTATCATTTTGTAGACTTTTCCCTCCCACCAGGTGGTGTAAAAGATGGTTCCGTCATCCATATACACTAAGCTATATGCTGTCCTGCCATAGTTGTAGGGACGAATTCGTCGAAAGTTTTCACGACGGAGAGAATAATAGATATTTGCCCGGGTGGTGTTGTCCTGACCGTGATCATCGGTAAATAGCAACGTGTCTCCGTCAGCACTGAATGTGAAAGAATACATTGTGCTATATCCCGTTCTTGGGAAGAGGCGTTTTACAGTCCGTTCTGTCAGGTCTATTAGGTGGAGACCGTCAGAATGGTTTGAAGAAAAAAGTAACCGGTTGTCCCCATCCTTGTACTTGGGGTCGAACACCATACAGTCATTGGAAGGAATAGAAGCTCCTTCATCGAACGAACCCTCTTGAAATGCAGAATTATTATCCTCGTCTACCTTACGTAGCAAGGTACCTACGATCGTTGCAGGAGTGTACTTGAATTCCTCTTCAAATGTATGTTCTGCAATAGGTTTGCCATCCGGACCATCTACACGAACATTGATTATTCCATCAAAAGCCTTGGAAGGAACCATGCAATAAATCTTTTTTCCATCGGCTCCGATGGTTTTGGTTTTTTCTCCACCGATCGTAATGTGAATTTTGGTGGGATCATTCCCGAAGTTACTGCCTTCAATGTACAGGCGGGTTCGCATACCTCCCTCTTTAGGGCTAAAATCTGTAAATACTACTGGTTGAGATGGGTCATACTGATTAGAGTTGGCTTTATCATCTTTACAACCGATGAAGAATAAACAGCAGACAAATACTGTTATT
>OKTT01000210.1_pt1 | contig 37956 bp, 37 predicted proteins | sample 1606121 | NCBI WGS metagenome assembly OKTT01 (sample SAMEA3879516, study PRJEB24766) | human gut metagenome | biome: human-associated habitat; feature: feces | place: USA | collected 1985/1987
AACATGGAGAGAAGCCACTCAATAGAGTGGCTTCTTTTTTTATATTCATAGCTGCGGGAGTGCAATTCACTGTTCGAAATCCGCGACAATACGTTACAATACCCCTATCAAGAGAGATAGGGGTATTTTTATTATGGAACATTTATATGACTGACAAGATGGTCGAAGCCTATTTGAAAGCCCTCGAAAATGAAGAGCGCGCCGCGGCGACGGTTGAGAAGTACCGCCGTGCTTTACTGAGCTTTGCTGCATTTCTGAGCGGCACGGCGGTCACACCAGAGATGATTCGGCTCTGGAAGGACGACCTGCGCGCGAGAAACTACGTGCCGTCGACGATCAACACCTATTTAGCGGCGCTGAACGGCTTTTTCTGCTTCTGCGGCTGGACAGACTGCCGCGCACGGTTTCTCAAGATCCAGCGCCGCCTGTTTCGAGACAGCAGGCAGGAGCTAACGCGAGGGGAATACGAGAGGTTGGTCGCCGCGGCAGAGGCTGCGGGCGACCGGGGCTTTGCGTTCCTGATGGAGACCATCTGCTCCACCGGCATCCGTGTCAGCGAGGTGCAGTATATCACGGTTGAGGCCGCGAAGAACGGCAAAACAGAAATTGCGCTTAAAGGCAAAATCCGCACGATCCTACTGCCGTCAAAACTCTGCCGCAAGCTGTTCAAGTTTGCCGCGCAGCAAAAAACCGCCTCCGGCGCGATCTTTCGCGCCAAAAGCGGCAAGTCCATGTCGAGATATCAAATTTGGCCGAAAATGAAAAAGCTGTGCGCCCGCGCAGGTGTGGATGCAGAGAAAGTCTTCCCGCACAACCTGCGCCACCTGTTCGCGACGGCATTTTATCGCGCATACAAGGATATCGTTAAGCTGGCGGATGTTTTCGGGCATTCGAGCATCGAAACGACGCGCATTTACCTTGTTACGAGCATGGCGGAGCATCGGCGTCAGCTCGAACAGCTAAAACTTGTATCATAAAAACGGAATCTATATTCTGTTGCGCAAAAATGCCAAAGCGAATACAGTTACCACTATATTCACAACTAAAGCGCATGCAGAGATCGAGCTGTCTGCGCCCGAGAACGCTCAAATGGGTGCAGAGGCACAAGCTTACAGTGCGTTTTCCCCTGTAAACTCCATAATTTATATTTGGAATCATAATTTCCCTAGCCTTTGTCGGAAGATTGTGCTATATTCTGCTACGAGTAAAGGAAACGATAAGATCGTTTCGCTTCCTTTGCATATACGGAATATAGATTCCGTTCTCAAAATCTCATATTTTGGCAAAACCGCCGAAAGGCGGCGACGCAAAGCCAGATGGGTCTAACGCCTCTCCGAATGGAGAACACGCTATGACAGCCGGTTGCACCCTTACTGATGTATTCGCTTGTCACTGCTCCGTCCGGCTTTGCTGGAACGGAGCTTTTTTCGCGAGGGAGAGGCTGACGATCCGACAGACATTTCGAGTGTTTTGCACGGAACAGGGAAAGACTGCTTTGCTTGCCCAGTGGGATATTGAGCGAAATTTACCACTCACGCCAGATGATGTGACTTTCGGCAGTCACAAAAGAGTCTGGTGGACCTGCCCAAGCGGTCATTCGTGGCAGGCGATGGTTTACACCCGCAGCGAGGGTGCAGGCTGCCCCTACTGCACGGGCCGCAAGGCTTTACCTGAGCAGAACTGCTTGGCAAAGCAATTCCCAATGCTCGCGGTGGAGTGGGACAGCGAGAAGAACGCGCCCTTGACACCGAAGGACATTACGCCCGGCAGCCACAAGCTCATCTGGTGGCGCTGCCAGAACGGCCACTCCTACCGCTCCGCCGTGAAGACGCGCGTGCAGGGCAGTGGGTGTCCGTACTGTGCGGGAAAGAACGTCCTGCCAGAGGAAACCTCCCTTGCGACTGAGTATCCGTCGATCGCGAAAGAATGGGATGCGGCAAAAAACGTGCCTCTTTTGCCTACGCAGGTGATCTCCGGCACAAGGCGCAAAGTCTGGTGGCGCTGTCCGAACGGCCATTCGTGGCGCGCGGCGGTGTATTCGAGGACGACCCTCGGCACGGGCTGTCCGGTCTGCACCGGACGACAGGCACTTGCAGGCGAAAATGATCTTGCGACGCTGTACCCGGACATTGCCGCGCAGTGGGACGAGGAGAAAAACGGTGCGCTTCATCCAAGCAATGTCACTGCGGGCTCGAACCGCCGTGTGTGGTGGCGATGCGAAAAAGGTCACTCTTACCGCGCTGTGATCGCGCAGCGCGGCGACGGCTGTCCCTACTGCGCGAACCGAAAGGTGCTGCCGGGGTTCAACGACCTTGCGACTGCAGCGCCGCTCGTCGCGAAGCAATGGCACGAAACCCTCAACGGCGCGCTGACACCGGAGATGGTGACCGCGGGCAGCCACAAAAAAGCGTGGTGGCAATGCTCTTACGGCCATGCGTGGAAAGCCGCGATTTACTCGCGCGCGGGCGTGCAGCAATGCGACTGCCCCGTCTGCGCCGGAAAGACCAGACGCAAAACCAAGTAAACCCAGCCCGAGGAGGCGGGCAAAAGATAGAGAATCTTAGGAGGTAATGGAATGAAACGGCGATTATTGGCAAGTTTACTGACACTTGTCATGATGCTGAGTCTGCTGCCAACGGTAGCTTGGGCAAGGAATGATGAGGGCATTGATGCTGATTCGGTAGAAAATGATGTAGTGACATCGGGGCCGATAACCATTTGGACGGGCAAAATAGTCCAAATTACCGTTCCCGAGGGGGACGCAGTCAGCAGCTCGAACACAGATATTGTCAGTGTTGAGAAGAATGGCACAGCGGTGACGCTGACCGGTGGCAGCAAAGAGGGACGCGCAGAGGTCACTGCGGGAGAGTCTACCTGGGTCGTTTATAACTACGCCAGCGAAGCGGAGCATAACTATTTATACTCGCTGTTCCACGGGAAAACAATCTCCGTGATGGGTGACAGCATTTCGACGATCAAGGACAAAATCCCCAGCGGTAATGCTCTGTATTATGATAATACTACCGGCAAAGAGATGACTTTTGAGCGCAATTACTGGGGTGACATCATCACCCGCTTTGGCGCGGCAGAGGGCATTGATGAGGCATGGAGTGGAAGCACCATCGGTTCTAAAGCTGCTTCTATGGCAAGCAAGGATAGAATCAACAAGCTTGACGATAATGGCACGCCGGATGTGATCCTGTACTATGGCGGCAGCAACCCGGACGGCTCGGTCGGTACGTTTGATCCCGATGCAGACTATGCGAAGACTGTCGATTGGGCGCAGTCCTATTCGGATACAGCGAGCGCCTACGCGGCTTCTCTGCAGCGCATGAAGGTAACCTATCCGGGTGCTGAGATTATCGCAATTATTCCCTATTATGAGCAAAATAATATTCCTAAACAGGCGGAAGTGATCGAGCAGATTGCAAAGCACTACGATATCACGACGATCGACCTGCGGGAGCTTCGGAATCAGGAAGACATTTCTCCGAAAAACGCGCTCCACCCTAATATGGATGGTCACAGCCAGATCGCGGCCTACATCTGCCAGCAGCTCTATGAGCAGCAGGCAGTGACTCCGAATGAGAAGACCGTCACCTATGATGCCAACGGCGGTAGCTTCAAAAACGGCAGTGATCCCATCAAGCAGTCCGTGACAGCCAAGCTGCCGAAGGCCACCCGCGCAGGCTACGCCTTTGTGGGCTGGTTCGATCGGGCTGCTGGCGGGAACAAGATTGCATCCGCTCTGGACACGGTGATTCCCTCTGGCATGCAGGACGACCTTAACGGTACGACCCTGTATGCGCATTGGACACACACCTTTACGTGGAACTTCAACAGCGATATGAACGCTGTTGATGCAGATGGCAATGTTATCATCACTGTGAGTGATAAACATGGCAGCACCACGTTGAACGATGACAACACAGTGAAGTTCAATGATTATCAGGGTAAACTGAGCACTCCATTCACTCTTGACCCGACGCAGAATTGGTGTGTCGAGTGGAAAGAAAAGAATCAGGCAAAAGAGAATATGCTCTTCAGCTCTACTGCAACGAGAGAAAAGGGTATGACCTATATTTTCCTGTATGAGCCGAGCATCTATATGGGTACATATGATGTTACAAATAACAAAACAGATTACATCAACTTTGGCGGTCCTGCATATCAGAAAGAGCCAACCTCCAATGAGTATTCTGTTGTCAAACTGGAGAATAACTATGATAAAGCTACCGAAACGAGCCTTGTGACTCTTTCTGTTGATGGTGAGCAGGTGTTTGCCAAGCTGAACACGCAGGGCAGATACGGAAGCCATGGATCTTCGTTGACTGCAAGTGACTATGAGCAGTATGCTTTGGAGAAGCTCAACTTTACATTTAATTACCTCGGCGGATGTAACTTGAATACAGGTGCCGGGGTGGGTAAAGAGAATTGGTTGCTCCGAAATACCTTCGAATACATCAAGGTGACGCTGGGTGACGACCATACCCACACATATGGCACGACCTATTCCAGCGACAGCACTGGCCATTGGAAGACCTGCACTGAGTGCGGTGCAAACGGTGAATTTTCGAAGCACACCGGCGGTACTGCCACCTGTACTGCAAAGGCGGTTTGTGAAACCTGTGATCAGCCGTATGGCGAATTAGGCGCTCATAAGCTGACCAAGACCGATGCCAAGGCTGCCACCTGCACCGAGGCCGGCAACGAGGCCTACTGGACTTGCTCCGGCTGCGGCAAGTACTTCTCCAACGAAAACGGAACCAACGAGATTGAGAAGGACAGCTGGGTGCTCAAGACCCTCGGCCACGATATGACCAAGACTGACGCCAAGGAAGCGACCTGCACGGAAGACGGCAACAACGAGTACTACACCTGCTCCAGATGCGGTGGAGTCTTCAAGGACGAGGCTGGTACGCAGGCAACCACCGTTGAGGCGGAGACGCTGAAGAAACTCGGTCACGACTGGAGCAACAAGAACGGTATCTGCGCGCGCTGCGATGCCAAGTGCACTGAGACGCACAAGCCCGGCATGACCTGCTCTGTCTGTCACAAGTACACGAGCTATCCTTACGTTCCCGGCGCGCCGACCTATCCCGCGACCGCTCCCGCTGTCCCCAACGGCACGGTGGCCGTTTCCCCGGCCAACGCCTCCAAGGGCGCGAATGTGACCGTCACGGTGAAGCCCAACGAGGGCTATGAGCTCGGCAGCCTCGCCGTCAAGGATGCGAGCGGCGATCTGCTTCCGCTCGCCGACCTCGGCAACGGCAAGTACAGCTTTGTCATGCCGGATGGCAAGGTCAGCGTCGAGGCGGAGTTCGTTAAGACTGCTGCTACCAGCTTTGCTGATGTTCCCGCGAACGCTTACTTCGCCGACGCAGTGAAGTGGGCAGTCGATAAGGACGTGACGAACGGCCTGACCGACACGATGTTTGGCCCCTACGAGTCCTGCACCCGTACGCAGATCGTCACCTTCCTGTGGCGCGCCGCCGGCAGCCCCGAGCCGAGGACCGCAAGCAGCTTCACGGATGTTCCCGCGAGCGCTTACTATGCGAAGGCTGTCGCTTGGGCGATTGAGAACGGAATCACGAACGGCATGACCGAGACGACGTTTGCCCCGAATGCGACCTGCACCCGCGGCCAGAGCGTGACGTTCCTGTATCGCGCGCTCAAGGGCACCGCGAGCGGCAGCACGAACTTCACCGACGTGAAGTCCGACGCGTTCTACACTGATGCGATTAACTGGGCGGTTGCGAATAACGTGACGAACGGTACTTCCAACACGACGTTCAGCCCCAACGCGGATTGTACACGTGCGGAGATTGTGACGTTCCTGTATCGCGCCTATCAGGGCAAGTAAATCCAACTAAAAAAAGCGGTGGTTCATCAGAACCGCTGCTTTTTTGCGCCGCATTGACAAGCGCTCCCGCCCTCGGTATACTATGACCAAAAGCAAGACGGCAGTCAAAAATGCAGACGAGTTTGAGAGATTAAACTCGAAAAGGGGAGAGCAAATGAAGTATCTTGGAAAGCCTGCGGGCATGTGGGCGCTGTTTGCCGGATCGTTTGAAAAGCACCTGACGGTCGAATTCGACCTGACCGCGGAGCAGGCGAAGGACGTTGCGGCGCGTGCCAAAAAGAAATATCGCGAGATCATCGCGAAGCTGCCGGAATTTGACAAGCGCGACCGCTTCGAAATGAACATCGTCAACTGCGCGATGCTCGCCGCGTTTATCCTGTGCATGCCGCAGCGGCCGGACATCAAAACGCTGACGGACTACTACGCCGCGGCGATGATGACGCCTACGATGAAGGCTTTCTGCCGCGCGAGCGGAAAGAAAAAGTTCACACCCAAGGACATCGAGGGCATGAAGGCGACGGCGAAGCTGCGCGCGGGCGATCGCAACCCCTATTCGTGGAACATGGACTTTTTCGAGTACGAGGACGGCAGCGGCTACGAGGCGCGCTTTATGACCTGCGGCATCTGCACGCTGATGCAGGTGTTGGGGCTCTACGATCTGACGCCCGCGCTGTGCCATCTCGACTACACGATGAGCGACGCGGGCGGCGCGTCGGATTTCGTGCGCGAGTACACGCTCGCCTCCGGCGGCCCCTACTGCGACTGCGGGTATCACAAAAAGCAGTGAAAAAACAAAAAGGATGCGTCTTTCGATGCATCCTTTTTCCTTTATGTAGGGGACTCAATCTTCGTTGTAGGCATCCGAGGCCTTGATGCGCTGGTACATGTCCTGCATCTGGCGGTCGATCTCAGCGATCTTGCCCGCGCATTCGAACATCTCCTCGTTGATGCCCTCGGGCAGCTTCGTTTTGTCGACCTTGTAGCGGATATCGTGCTCAAGGCTCGCCCAGAAGTCCATGGCGATCGTGCGCAGCTGGATCTCCGCCACGACGTATTCCGTCCGGTCGGAGAGGTAGACGGGCACCTTGATGTCCATGTGCAGCGAGCGGTAGCCGTTGTAGTTCGGCGTCTGGATGTAGTCCTGCTTTTTGACGATCTCCACATCCGTCTGCCGCGCCAGCATCTCGCCCACGCGGTAGACATCGTCGATGTAGCTGCAAACGACGCGCACGCCCGCGATGTCGTTGATGTTTTTTCGCGCGGACTCGATCGAGAGCGGCAGGCCGCGCTTGATGAGCTTGGCGACGATGCTCGATTGCGATTTGACGCGCCCGTCGATGTGATGAATGGGATTGCGTGCATAAAGAACATTGAATTCACTGTTGAGAATATTGAATTTCAACGTGAGCTGCCGAACCGCCGCGTCATAGAGATTCTGCATGACAAGAAAGTCATGCGGATCTTCGCAGAGTGCGGCGCCGTTCCCCGTTCGATTCATTCTGAGCCTTCCTTTCCATCGGAAGCGTCAACGCCCGCCCGATGTGCTTTTGTTCCTTTCAGTATAGCAGACGATCACCGCCGCGCCAAGGGGAGAAATGCTGATTTTCCGCAAAAGTCTGCGCGAAAAAAGCAGCGGGCGGGAGAAACTACCAAGCGACGGGCAAAAGAACTTGCAATGCAGCGCAAGCCATTCTATAATTAACCTGAAAGGATATGCACAGCGTTCGGCACTTCCGCTCCGGTGGCAGAGCGAACGCGCGGAAGGTGCAGAAAAGAACAATGGATAAAAAAGGAAAACAGCAATTTCTTCTGGTCGCATTCGGCGTGGCGCTCTATGCCGCGCTGATGAATCTCAACGAAGTCGCGGCGTTTCTCACGAGGCTCGCTACCCTCTTCACGCCGGTGATCATAGGGTTATTGATGGCGTTTGTCCTCAGTGTGCCGATGCAGGGCATCGCAGGACGTTTGACGCGCCTGATGCCAAAGGCAAAGGAAAAACACATTGACCTTCTCAGCCTGCTGCTGACGCTTTTGTGCGTGGTCATCGTCGTGGTACTGCTGTGCGTTCTGGCGCTGCCGCAGCTTGCCGCGTCGCTCAAGAGCATCGGCACACTGGTCAGGGAGAACTGGCCGGACTGGGCGCGCCTTCTCTCGGATCACGGCGTGGATACAAGCGAGCTCACCGATCGCATCGCCGCGCTCGATTGGAAAACGGTGCTGGAAAAGGCGCTCACCGGCGCCGGCGCGCTGATCGACTCGGTGGTGGATCTTGCCGGTACCACAGTCTCGGCGGTGGCCAACGTCACCTTTGCCATCGTCATCATGTTTTATGTGCTGCTCGACCGGCGCAGCCTTGCTAAACAGAGCCGCAGACTCCTCTACGCCAACCTGAGCGAGCGAAAGGCCGATCAGGTCTGCCGCATCGCGCGCCTGACGCACACCACCTACGCCCGTTTCCTGTCCGGGCAGTGCGTGGAGGTCGTGATCCTCGGCACGATGATCTTTCTCGCGTTCTCCCTGTGCGGCATTCCCTACGCGGGGCTGACCGCCGCGCTGACGGCGGCCTTCGCCTTTGTTCCCTACATCGGCGCGCTGGCCTCCTGCGCAATCGGCGTGCTGCTGACGCTGCTTGCCCAGCCGGAGAAGGCGCTGCTGTGCCTGATCGTCTATCAGGCGGTGCAGTTCACGGAAAATCAGTTCATCTACCCGCATGTGGTTGGCAGCAGCGTGGGGCTTGCGCCGCTGTGGACGCTCCTTGCGGCATTGCTTGGCGGCAAGCTCTTCGGCCTTGTCGGTATTGTGTTTTTCATTCCCCTCACGGCGGTAGTACTCCAGCTCGTACATGAGCACACCGCACAGCAGCTTTCGGAAAAGAAACTCGACCGCGAGGATCTGATCGAATAACAAAAAAGGACGACAGCTAAAAATAGCTGTCGTCCTTTTTTGTGCGGTCACGACTGCGCCATGCGCTCGAGGAGCTGGAAGGCCTCTTCAAGCTTGGGGTCGATATGGTCGGTCTGCAAAGCCTCGCGCACGCAGCCTTCGATGTGCGCGCGCATGATCTGCTGGTTGGCGCTTTTGAGGAGCGACTGCGTGGCGAGAAGCTGGTTGGAGATGTCCACGCAGTAGCGGTCGTCGTCGATCATCTGCAAAATGCCGTCGAGCTGGCCGCGGGCAATTTTCAGCTTGCGGCGGACGGAATCACGATCGGCTCTCATGGCCTTAGCGGATGGAGACGGCCTGATAGCCCGCCTCATCCACGGCGGCCTTGAGCGCCGCGTCGGTTACGCTGCCGTCCACGCTGACGGTGGCGGACTTGCTCTCGAGATCGACCTTTGCCTCCTTCACGCCGGGGACGGCGGAAAGCGCCTGCTGAACGTGATTCACGCAATGCATGCAGGCCATGCCCTCAATGCTGATGACTTTTTCCATGTTTGTTTCTCCTTTTTCATTACTTGCCATAATTTCCTTGCTTGCTATCTCCACTCCGCGATCCGACGGAGAAGAAACCGTTTTCGGTGCTGCCTCCGTGTGCTTGGCCTTGAACCAGCGCAGGCGCAGCGCATTGCTCACCACAAACACCGAGCTGAAGCTCATCGCGAGCGCGCCGAGCATCGGGTTCATCTTGAGCTGGAAGGCGGGGTAGAACACGCCCGCCGCGATGGGAATGCCGATGGCGTTGTAGAAGAACGCCCAGAAGAGGTTTTCCTTGATGTTGCGGATGACCGCGCGGCTCAACTGCACGGCGGTCGAGACGTCGAGAAGGTCACTGCGCATCAGCACGATATCCGCCGACTCGATGGCGACGTCTGTACCGGCGCCGATGGCAATGCCGACGTCTGCGCTCGCAAGGGCGGGCGCATCGTTGATGCCGTCGCCGACCATGGCGACCTTCTTGCCGCCCTCCTGTAAGCGGCGGATCTCGCGTTCCTTATCCTGCGGCAGCACCTCGGCCACGACGCGGTCCACGCCGACCTGACGGCGGATGGCCTCGGCGGTCTTGGCGTTGTCGCCCGTGAGCATGACGACTTCAATGCCCATGCTCGAGAGCTCGGCGATGGCCTGCGCGCTCGTGGGCTTGACGACATCGGCTACGGCGATGAGGCCGATGAGCTTGCCGTCCAGCGCAAAGTAGAGCGGCGTCTTGCCGTCCTCAGCCAGCGCTTCGCCTTGTGCGAGCAGCTCACTGTTTTCGATGCGGTTTGCTTCCATCATGCGGCGGTTGCCGGCAAGGCAGAGCTGGCCCTCGACCTCGCCGCGGATGCCCTGACCGGGGATCTGCTCAAATTTGTCGACGGACAGGAACGTGAGCGATTCCTTCTCCGCCTCGGCCACGATGGCCTCGGAAAGCGGATGCTCGGAGAGCTTTTCGAGCGACGCGGCGACGGAGAGAAGTTTGTCCCTGCCGATGCCGCCGTCGACGACATCGGTGACGACGGGCTTGCCCTGCGTGATGGTGCCGGTCTTGTCGAGCACGACGGTGTTGACGCTGTGCGTCGTCTCAAGCGCTTCGGCAGACTTGATGAGGATGCCGTTCACCGCGCCGCGGCCCGTGCCGACCATGATGGCCGTCGGCGTGGCGAGACCCAGCGCGCAGGGGCAGCTGATGACGAGAACGGAAATACCGATGGACAGCGCAAATTCCACGCTGTGGCCCGTCAGCAGCCATGCTGCCGTTGCGATGACGGCGATCGTGATGACGACGGGGACGAACACGCCGCTGACCTTATCGGCGAGCTTGGCGATGGGCGCTTTGGAGCTCGTGGCCTCGTCCACAAGGCGTACGATCTGGGAAAGGGCGGTATCGTCGCCGACTTTGGTCGCGCGCATCTTGAAATAGCCGGATTTGTTGATGGTCGCGCCGATGACGCTGTCTCCCGCCTGCTTTTCGACGGGGATGCTCTCGCCCGTCAGCGCGGATTCGTCGACCGAGGACGTTCCCTCGAGCACGACGCCGTCGACGGGGACGCTCTCGCCCGCCTTGACGATCAGCACGTCGCCGAGTTGGACCTCCTCGACGGGGATGACGCTCTCGACGCCGTTGCGCTCGACCGTCGCGGTCTTGGGCGCAAGGTCCATGAGCTTTGTGATGGCATCAGAGGTCTTGCCCTTGGCGCGGGCCTCCATCGTCTTGCCCATGGTGATGAGCGTCAGGATCGTGCCTGCGGACTCGAAGTACAGCTCCATCATATAGGTGTGCACCGTGTCCATGTCCATCTGGCCAAAGCCGATGCCGATCTTATAGATGGCGTAGATGCCGTACACGATGGCGGCGCTGGAGCCCAGTGCGATCAGCGAATCCATGTTCGGCGAGCGCTGCCACAGCGTCTTGAAGCCGACGATATAGTACTGGCGGTTGATATAGACGATGGGCAGCAGCAACAAAAACTGCGTGAATGCGAACGTCATCGCATTTTCCATGCCGAGGAAGCACGCGGGCAGCGGCCAGCCCATCATGTGGCCCATCGAGAGATAGAACAGCGGGATGGTGAAGAGGAGCGAGAGGGCGAGACGCTTTTTCATGTCGCTGTACGCCTTCTGTGCGGCGCTGGCGCCGCCGGTCTCGGCAGTCTGCGCGGCGGGGGCGCTGCCGGGCTTTGCATGCAGAGACGCACCGTAGCCTGCCTTTTCGACCGCGGCGATGATCTGCGCGGACGAAAGCTGGGATTCGTCGTATTCGACGACCATGCTGTTTTTCAGCAGGTTGACCGCGACCTGCTGCGCGCCGGGCTGCTTGGCGACAGCCTTTTCCACGCGGCTGGAGCAGGCGGCGCAGCTCATGCCGGTCACGTCATAGGTTTCCTTTTTCAATTTGATTCCTCCTTCGGGGCAAATACAATACCCGCGTGGGGTATTTTTCATTTACCGACAGTATAGGTCGGAAATTGGCGGATTGTCAAGACCTCTTTTCGAGAAATTTCCGTTTGGGCGAAAGTTGCGGCGTTTCGGTCGGGAAAACTTACCGCCGCCGCGCCGCTGGACAGCTTGCATCCCTTATGATAAACTGACGGCATGAGTTTTATGATAAGCAGGTGAAAAATGAAGCAAAAACATATCTTGAAATGGCTTGGCATCGCACTGGGCGTGTACCTTTTATATGGGGTGCTGACAGCCATTCTCGTCCCGCTGCCGCAAAAAGAGGCGACAGGGGAGCTGTGGAGCCAGTATGAAGCCCGATTGAGTACGGACGCATCGCAGGAGCGCGTGAGGAGCATTGAGGATACGGACAGTGCGCTGCTCTGGCGCTTGCAGCTCATCGAGAGTGCGGAAAGGGAGGTCATCTTCTCGACCTTTGACCTGCGCGCGGACGGCAGCGGACAGGATTTGATGGCCGCGCTCTATGGCGCGGCGCAGCGCGGCGTGCGGGTGCGCATCATCGTCGACGGGCTGAACGGTTTTCTGCATCTGCAAAACAGCGGCGTTCTCCGTGCCCTCGCGGCGGAGGAGAATGTGGAGGTGCGCTTTTATGATCCCATCGACCTGCTGCGCCCGTGGAAGCTCAACTACCGTCTGCACGACAAGTATCTGATCGCCGACGACAATAAGTATATCCTCGGCGGGAGAAACTCGAACGATCTCTTCCTCGGCTCATATCAGGAGAACCAGAACATCGACCGCGACGTGCTCGTCGTGTCGGACGGGGGAGAGGGCAGCTCGGTCTCCCAGCTTTTGACGTATTTTGAAAGCGTCTGGTCGCAGCCGGAGAATCAGACCATCACAGGCAAGACGTCCTCGCAGACCGACGCGCTGCAGGAGCGCTACGCGGCGCTATGCGCGGTGCATGGAAAAGAGCTTGCCGCCGTCGACTGGGAGGTGGAGACCGCGGCGGTCACGCATGTGAGCCTTCTCAGCGGCTCGCCGCGCGCGGAGGCGAAAGCGCCTGAGCTGTGGGACGCGCTTGTCCGCCTGATGGCGCAGGGCGATGACGTCCTGCTGCAAACGCCGTACATCATCTGCAACGACAAAATGTATAACGATTTGGAAGCACTTGCCGAGACGCGGCAACTGCGCGTGCTGACGAATGCCGTTGAAAACGGCGCGAACCCGAGCGGCTGCTCGGACTACTTACGCGAAAAGCAGAACATTTTATCGCGCGGCGTCGACGTGTACGAGGTCGTCTGCGGCCAGTCGCTGCACACGAAGACAATTTTGATTGGGGATGATCTGAGCATCGTCGGCTCGTTCAACGCCGACATGCGCAGCGCATATCTCGACACGGAGCTGATGCTCGTCATCGAGAGCGAGGAGGTCAATGCCGCGCTGCGAGAAGAGAGCGGAAAATACATGGGCCAGAGCCGCCTCGCCCTGCACGACGGCGGCACGGAATACGGCGCGCAGTTTGAAGAAATGACGCTGCCTTGGGCAAAGCGCGCGCTGTATACGATTCTGAGCGTTGTCCAGCGTCCGATCCGCCACCTGCTGTAACGAAAAAACGCGGCATAGCGGAAAATGAGGGAAAGGAATACGGATTTTGCCCGTATTTCCGTTTTTTCGCCTTGCAAAAGACGTTCGGGTTTGCTATGATAAAAAATACGTATGGATACGTTCCGCTTTTTGTGGAGACAGAGGATAAGAAAGGAAGATCGTTATGATTTACACGACCGAAGTGCAGCATATGTGCCCCGTTGCGAAGGGCGCATATCACGGTCCGGCCCCGATCCCCGAAGAGGGCAAGTGGGTCCAGGCCAAGCAGATCGCCGATATTTCCGGCTTCACCCACGGCATCGGCTGGTGCGCGCCCCAGCAGGGCGCCTGCAAGCTGACGCTCAACGTCAAGGAGGGCGTCATTCAGGAGGCTCTGATCGAGACCATCGGCTGCTCGGGCATGACCCATTCCGCTGCCATGGCTTCCGAGATCCTGATCGGCAAGACCATTCTCGAAGCGCTGAACACCGACCTTGTTTGCGACGCCATCAACACCGCCATGCGCGAGCTGTTCCTGCAGATCGTCTACGGCCGCACCCAGTCTGCCTTCTCTGAGGACGGCCTTGCTGTCGGCGCGTCCCTCGAGGACCTCGGCAAGGGCCTTCGCTCCCAGGTCGGCACGATGTTCGCCACCGCCGAAAAGGGCCCCCGTTACCTCGAGATGGCCGAGGGCTACTGCTCCCGCGTCGCGCTCAACAAGGAAAACGAGATCGTCGGCTACGAGTTCATCAACCTCGGCAAGATGATGGACTTCATCAAAAAGGGTATCGATGCGAACGAAGCGCTCGAAAAGGCCAAGGGTCACTATGGTCAGTGGGACAACGCTGCCAAGTACATCGACCCGCGTCAGGAATAAGGAAGGGAGGACGAAACAATGGCTTTATTTGAAAACTACGAGAGAAGAATCGACAAGATCAACGGCGTCCTCGCTCAGTACGGTATCTCTTCCGTCGAAGAGTGCCGCGAGATCTGCAAGGCCAAGGGCTTTGACCCGTATGAGATCGTCAAGGGCATCCAGCCCATCTGCTTTGAAAACGCTTGCTGGGCTTACACCGTCGGCGCTGCCATCGCCATGAAGAAGGGCGTCAAGACCGCTGCGGAAGCCGCTACCGCCATCGGCGAAGGCCTGCAGGCCTTCTGCATCCCCGGCTCCGTCGCGGACGACCGCAAGGTCGGCCTCGGCCACGGCAATCTCGGCGCGATGCTGCTCTCCGACGATACGAAGTGCTTTGCCTTCCTCGCCGGCCACGAGTCCTTTGCCGCCGCCGAAGGCGCGATCGGCATCGTCCGCAACGCCAACAAGGCCCGCAAGGAGCCCCTGCGCGTCATCCTGAACGGTCTCGGCAAGGACGCCGCTCAGATCATCTCCCGCATCAACGGCTTCACCTATGTTCAGACCCAGTTCGACTACTTCACCGGCAAGCTGAACATCGTGCGCGAGATCCGCTACAGCGAGACCGAGCGCGCCGACGTCCGCTGCTACGGCGCTGACGACGTCCGCGAGGGCGTGGCCATCATGCATTCCGAGGGCGTGGACGTCTCCATCACCGGTAACTCCACCAACCCGACCCGCTTCCAGCACCCCGTCGCCGGCACCTACAAGAAAGAGTGCATCGAGCAGGGCAAGAAGTATTTCTCCGTCGCCTCCGGCGGCGGCACGGGCCGTACCCTGCACCCGGACAACATGGCTGCCGGTCCCGCCTCCTACGGCATGACCGATACCATGGGCCGCATGCATTCCGACGCCCAGTTTGCCGGCTCCTCCTCCGTGCCCGCGCACGTGGAGATGATGGGCTTCCTGGGCATGGGCAACAATCCGATGGTCGGTGCCACCGTCGCCGTGGCCGTCGCTGTTGCGGAGAGCCTGAAGTAAGAAAAACTTACCGAAAGCTGACAAAAAGGCAACAATTCCACAAAACACAAAGCACCCGCTTCCATGAGGAAACGGGTGCTTTTGCATTTTTGTCAACATTTTGCCAACCTCTGCTCAAAGTCGGCACTAAAATGATGCAGTGGGCGATGTCACTTTTCGAGTGCGTCTTCTATATGAGAACTCAAATCGCGGCCTGCTGTGAAGACATTCCAGATGTAGACGGTTTGTGCAGTTTTATCTGTGGAGTAAACCACAACATCCTGCCGTGTGATGAACAGGCGAACACCTTTGCTGTGCCATGGCTCTTCGTTGTAAAGCGGATACTTCTCCGGCATAAAAGAAAGATCGTGCCAGATCGCATCCTTCAAGCGAGCGTACCAGCGTTCGGCGGTGGTGCGGTCGTGAAGAACGCTGGTGATGTATTGAAACTTTTCAGCGATATCATTGGCGGCAGCATTTGTGTATACGATATTGTATTTGTCCATGTTTGCTTATAGTCCTGCGATTTTTGCGTCAAGCGTATCCTGAGAAAGGGTACGGCCAGAGGCAATATCCGCTGCACTCTTGCGGAGTTTGGCGTTGATCTCATCCTGACTCAGTTCATCCCAGGTTTTTAAGGACGGGGTAAAGGGCATACCGCCTTCACGAAGACTTTGCTGCGCAAAGATGCGGACGGCCTCTGCAAAGGAGGTACCGAGACTGCGATAGAGACTCTCTACCTCGGATTTCAGTTCGCTGTTCATACGGATTTGAAACGTTGCATCCATTGCCATAAAAATCAACTCCTTGTGTTACGATTGTACTACAAATGAAAAAGGAATGTCAATAGCAGTATCTGCCGAACGGCAGAGAAACAATGCAGATGAAAGGAAAAATCCCAATTATTTTTTCAGCAATACCTAAAACAGCTCCAATAGCTGTGCATTTTCGGTGGACATCTTATTTGTGAGATGCTGATAGATCTGCATTGTGACCTGAATGTTTTTGTGACCGAGGCGGTATTGCACATATTTGGGCGAAGCACCCTTTTCGGCAAGCATGGTGGCGTGGGTGTGACGAAGACTGTGGTAATCAAACTTGTCAAACCCAAGCTCTGTGCGGGCGATATGACTGACATGCTGCATGACCTGTCGGTCGTTAAGCACATTTCAGATGAGATTGCAGTGATGTATTTGGGGCAGTGTGTGGAAAGAGTGCCCAGTAAAGAGCTGTTCCAGAATCCGCTGCACCCGTATATAAAGGCGTTGCTGTCAGCAATTCCCATCCCGGATCTTTCAACACACGGAAGGAAGAAACACCCTGTTCTTATTCGCCGGACGGAGAGTATCCCGTCATCAACCTGGAAAAGGGCGGCCTATATACGAGCTATTCAGGCACATGGGAAGAGAACACTGTGCTTCCCTGCATAGTCCGTTTATCCAGACGCTTTTAGGCTGCTATGAGCAGGTCATGGGCGAACCGGGCAAGTGCCTTGCTATTGGCGGCGGGACATATGCGCGCTTTCTGAAAAATGGCGTGGCGTTTGGCGCTTCCCGATTAGGTGTAGATTATCACATGCACGGTGCAAATGAGTACCTTGTGGTAGATGAGATCGTGCGAAGCGCGGAGCTGTTTGCGCTGACCATTGCTGCACTTTGCGGCGAACACGCTGAGCCGATGTAAAATGCGGTTATGTAAATAACACCCGTCGGTATGATCCGATGGGTGTTATTATTTGTGCTGTGTTTTTTGACAGACGAATCGGATTCTTGCAAAAATGCCCAAAGATGTCAATAGAATCCGTTCGCCTGCGCAAGAATTTTATGGCGTGCGGACAGAAAAGACTTTTTCGTGCTGCGAGACGGCGACAGACAGCAGATCTCATGGCGATAATGACGAATTTCTGTCATTGGAGTGTTTTTCGTAGAAATACATCTGTCCGCTCCTTGCAATTTCCTGCACATAAAGATATAATAAAGTCCGTTAGTGAAAGCGCCTTTGCGGCCTGAGCAGAGAGAAGAGGATCGTAAGAGCGTTAGACTTTGAAAAGAAAGAAGATGCCCCTATGAATCCCTTTATGAAGACCCTTAAAAAAATTGCCGCCGCGTATAACGGCGTCAGCCTGATTTTGCGCATCGCGATCGGCCTTGTCGTCGGCGTGATCCTGGCGCTGGTCTGTCCCGGCGCGACGTGGTTAAAGGAGCTTGGCAACCTGTTTGTCGGCGCGCTCAAGGGCATTGCCCCCGTGCTGGTGTTCGTCATCGTGGCGAGCGCGCTGGCGCAGGGCTCGTCCAAGCTCGACCGCCGCTTCGGCACGGTCGTGTGGCTCTACATGCTTACGACGTTCGTCGCCGCGGCGCTGAGCGTTGTGACCAGCATGCTCTTCCCGCAGATGCTCCTGCTGGCCGAGGCCGCTGAGGCCGAGGTCATCCCGCAGGGCCTTGGCGAGGTCATGCACACGCTGCTGTCCAACATCGTCTCGAACCCCATCTCCGCCATTATGAACGGCAACTACATCGGCATTCTGATGTGGGGCTGTCTCTTCGGCGTGGCGATGAAGAAGCTCGGTGCGGACTCGACGAAGGTCTTCCTCAGCAACACGGCGGACGCGGTGTCCACCATCGTGCGCTGGATCATCAATTTGGCACCGTTCGGCATCATGGGCCTTGTGTTCACGAACGTTGTGAGCAACGGCCTTGCGATCTTCACCCAGTACGGCAAGCTCCTGCTGCTTTTGGTCGGCACGATGCTCTTCATGGCGCTTGTCATCAACCCCATCATCATCTTCATCTATCTGCGCTGCAATCCCTATCCGCTGGTGTTCCGCTGCCTGCGTGAAAGCGGCCTGACGGCGTTCTTCACCCGCTCTTCCGCGGCGAACATCCCCGTGAACATGGCGATGTGCGAAAAGCTCGGCATGGACAAGGACTTCTACTCCGTCTCTATCCCCCTCGGCGCGACGATCAACATGGACGGCGCGGCCATCACCATCACCATTATGACGCTGGCCGCGGCCAATACGCTGGGTATGCAGGTCTCGCTGCCCGCGGCGATTTTGCTCTCGATCATGTCGGCCCTCGGCGCGTGCGGCGCTTCCGGCGTGGCGGGCGGCTCGCTGCTGCTCATCCCGATGGCGTGCTCGCTGTTTGGCATCTCGAACGACATCGCGATGCAGGTCGTCGGCGTCGGCTTCATCATCGGCGTCATTCAGGACTCTGTCGAGACCGCGCTCAACTCTGCGGGCGACGTCGAGTTCGCCGCGACGGCCGAGTATCACCAGTGGCTCAAGCAGGGCAAGCCCCTGCCGGAATTCCTCGGCGGCAAGAAGAAGTAAAGCGTCAGAGTGTGAAAACAAATAAAAGTGCGCCGGCTCAACGAGCCGGCGCACTTTTTGTGCGGTGATGCCGAACGATGGTCGGGAGGGGGCAACTTCGTATTTGCTTTCAAATTACCCCATGCTATAATAGACAAACTATGACCAATTTTGTATATTTATGACAGGTATCGAAAGCTGCCGCAAAGGAGACAAGCGCATGAAGCAAGCAGAACATCCGCCTGTGACCGCAGGGGCGAACAGTGCGGCAGAATACAGCCTTGCGCTCATCGATCAGCTCGCGCGTATCGACCGCTCCCGCAGCAAGGAGGAGATGGACGAGCTGGTTTGCCGCCTACTGAGCCTGATCGGCGAGGCCATGCTGTCCGACCGCGTGTTCCTCTTCGAGCGGCTGGAGGGGACGGCGGAGGCCTATTGCAACACCTTTGAGTGGTGCGCGAACGGCGTCGCGCCGCAGATCGACAACCTGACGGAGATCGTTCCCGCGGATATGCCGTACTGGCTGGAGGTCTTCGGCCGCGGCGAGACGATCGTCATTCCCAATATTGAAGACGTGAAAACGCAGATGCCGAGCGAGTACGAGATCCTGAAGACGCAGAGCATCCACTCCGAGATCGCGGTGCCGGTCTTCTATCGCGGCAATCTGAGCGGCTTTTTCGGCCTTGACGATCCGCAGCGGGCGATGACGGCCGGCAGCTCCGATTGCTTGCCTTTGTCGGCGGGCACCTCGGCAGCGCGCGGGAGAACCTGCGCATGCTGACGCTGCTGGAAGAAAAGCAGAAGTCGCTCGAGCAGAATTTGCAGGCCGTGAAGCTTGAGCAGCAGATGCTCAAGGTGCTCTGCAAGGACAGCACGTCCGTTTATCGTGTGGACCTGATGAACGACCGGGCCGAGATCGTCAAGATCGAGGAGCACTCCAACTCCGCGGGCGACCTGCTCCCGCATGGGCAGGAGCTATTTTCCCATGCCGAGGCGGTCGAGCATTACTATCACAAGTGCGTCCTTAAGGAGAGCGCACCGGACTTCCTGCAATTTTTGGACGCAGAAAATCTGATGCGCGAGCTCAGGACCAAGGACCGCGTCAGCCGCCGCTACCAGAGTGTGCCGAACGCCATCGGGAACATCTATTTCGAGGTGCGCGCCAATAGGGTGCAGCAGACGGAAACGAGCTTTCAAATCCTGCTGGACTTCCGCAGCGTGGATGAGATCGTGAAGGAGGAGCGCGAGCACCAGCACGCGCTGGAAACGGTGCTCACGGAGAGCCGGATGAGCTACGAGGTCATCTCGGCCATCAGCAAGATCTATTATACGATTTACCGTATCGATCTGCGCACGGGTTATTATGAAGAGGTTGCAAGCGAGCGGCAGATGCACCGTCTGACCGGACACAGCGGCAGAGCGAGCGTCCACATGAGTGAAATGAGCAAGCAGAGCATCGTTGCCGGAGTATCTGCCCTATGTTGAACCGCTTTTTGACCTTTCGACGCTCGCGGAGAGACTGCGCACGCCGCGCGAACGAGGCAAAGTCCGAGTTCCTCTCGCGCATGTCGCACGATATCCGCACGCCGATGAATGCCATCATGGGCTTTACGAACATCGCCCTACAGCACGCGGACGATTCGGATAAGATGAAAGAGTGCCTGGAAAAGATCCGTGTCAGCGGCAGCAACTTGCAGGAGCTCATCGACGATGTGCCGGACATCTCGCGCATCGAGAGCGGGGAGTTCAAAATCGTCTCGCGGCCGGTGAAGCTGCCGGAGCTGTTTGACTTCTACTGCCAGGCCATCGCGGGCATGGCGGAGGCGAAAAACATCCGCTTTTCGGGGAAGCTGCACGACATTTCCCACAATGTGCTGCTCTCCGACCAGATCCGCCTCGGGCAGATCTATATGAACCTGCTCTCAAACGCCGTCAAGTATACGCCGGAAAACGGCGATGTGAAGTTCGAGGTCTATGAGGAAAAGCTTGCCGAGAGCGGCAAGATCCGCCTTGTCTCGGTCGTGAGCGACACGGGCATCGGCATGACGCCGGAGTTCATGGAGCAGATGTATTCGGCCTTTTCCCGCGCGGTCGACACGCGCGTCAACAAGGTGCGCGGCAGCGGCCTCGGCCTTGCCATTGTGAAAAAGATCGTCGACCTGATGGGCGGTGCGATCGAGGCTGAGAGCAAGGCCGGCAAGGGCACGACATTCCGCGTGACGCTCGACCTGCCCGCCGCGGCGGACGACGCCGAGACCGAAGAGCACACCGAGACGGCCATCACGCTGCCGGAAAAGCCGCTCACCGTGCTCGTGGCCGAGGACAACGACCTAAACTACGAGATCACTGCCGAGCAACTGCGCGGCTACAGGGTGCACTGTGTGCGCGCTGTGAACGGGCAGGACTGCTTACAGCGGATCGAGCAGGCCGCGCCAGACGAGTTCGATGCGATCCTGATGGACATGCAGATGCCGGTGATGAACGGCCTGGAGGCGACTGCCGCCATCTGAAAGCTCGACAGCGAGACGGCGAAGCACATCCCCATCATCGCCCTCACAGCCAACGCCTACCATGAGGACATTCAAAAATGCCTCGCTGCGGGCATGAACGCCCACCTCTCCAAGCCCATCAACATCGACCGCGCGGCGCGCACGATCATCGAATGCGCCCGCACGGCGAAAGAGAACGGATAAAAGAAAAAGGCTCACGAAAGCAATGCTTTCGTGAGCCTTTTTGCGATATTTACTGCTTGTCGCCGCCAAATATCGAAATTTGACTCTCATCGCTCTGGCTGTGCATCTCGGCGATGACGGCAAGACTTTCTTCGCTCGCGCCGCCGGGTTCGACCTGCGGCATCGCGAGGAAGAAGCCCTGCAGAAGGTCGACGCCGAGCGACAGCACGGTGCGTACCTCGTCCGCGGTCTCAAGGCCCTCGGCCACGACCTTCATGCCGCGCTGGTGCGCGTAGGACACGGTGTTCGACACGATCTGGCGCTTGTTGGCGTCGGTGTCGATGCTGCGGATGATGGAAAGGTCGATCTTGATGTAGTTGGGCGAGAGCTCGAGAAGGCTGCGCTCGTTGCTGTAGCCGCTGCCGTAGTCGTCGAGCGCGAACGCACCAGAGCTGCCACGGATCGTCTGCTTGATGCGCAGCGCCTTGGGGTCGAGGCACTCTTCCTCCGTGATCTCAATGACGATGCGCGGCAGGATCGAGGCGTAGCGCGCGGAGTATTCCGAAAGCTCATCGGGCGTTAGATACTGGCTTGCAATCGAATTGACGAACAGCAGCGCGCTGGGCACGACCTTACCGGCGTTTTCAAGCGCCTGATATGCACTTGACGCACAGAAGAACGTGATGCGCTCGACCTCGTGCAGGCAGTTTTCCTCGCGCGCGAGGCGCAGCACGTCAGCAGGGGAGTGCAGCGTGGGAAGATCCACGCGCATGAGCGCTTCATAGGCGAAGACGCTGCCGTCTTTTGCGTCGATAATCGGCTGGAAGTGATAGGAGATGGGCTCTTCGTTGATGAGACGGCGGAACTCCTCATGGCAGCGTCTTTCCTGCAGGCTGGTGCGGTAGACCTCAGGGTCGAATTCCAGCAGCTCGCCCTTGCGCGAGCGCTTGACCTGATACATGGCAAAGTCCGCGTATTTGCGCAGTGTGATGAGATTTGTGCTGCTCTCGGGATACCACGCGATACCGCCGGAGACGCTCACGCGCAGCTCACGTCCGCTGGGAAGCTGGACGACAGAATGCTCAAGGGCGGCTTTCAGCGCGCGGATGTCGGCGCGCAGCGTATCCTGATCGTTGTAGCCGTAGAAGAGTGCATTGAACTCATCGCTGCTGATGCGCGCGCAGACGGTACGCGCGGGAGCGTTCTTGGCAAAGCATTCGCCTGTGCGGCGGATGTACTCGTCGCCCCAGTCGTGGCCGAATGTGTCGTTTATTTGCTTGAGGTTGTCGAGGTCGAACATCAAAAGCGCCGCGTGGCCGAGCTTTTCGGGTGAGCAGAAGAACTCGGCGCAGATGCGGTGGAAGGCACGGCGGTTGTAGAGGTCTGTGAGCGTGTCATAGTCGCACTCGTGCTCAATGCGCAGCTTTTCAAGCGTGTTGGCGGTCGCATCCTCGGCAAGGCCGACCTGCGTGCCGTCCTCGTGCGTCGTCTCGATGCGAAGGTAGCGCTCTTTGCCGCTTGGCAGACGGATGTGATAGAGCATCGCGCCGTCGGGCGCGGGGGAGTGGGGGCACGAGCGCTCAAAGCGCTGCAAAAGCTCGCGGAAACTCTGCGCTGTTAAGTCGTCTGCGTCAACGCCGGGCATGCCGAGAAGGTCGAAGAAATTGTCGGTGACATAGATGCTGTCGGGAGCGGAGCGCAGCTCATAGCCGCCGAGCTCCACGCTTGCCATGTCCATGATGCGCAGAAACTTGGTCGAAGTATCGAGTACCTCGCGTCCGAGCTGCGTGAACGCGGAGGAGAACCGGTCGAGCTCGATGATGCCGGTGGCGGAGAGCATGGGGATGGAGCTGCGGCTTTCACGCGCGTGCGCGACCTCGTCGGAAAGGCGCGAAATCGGGCGCGAGAGCTTGCGCGCCAGCACAAGGCTGCTGAAAAGTCCTGCAGTGAGCACGACGAGGACCGCGATGATCAAAAACCGCAGCACATAGCCTGAAAAGGCGTAAAGCGCCGATACCGGCACAGAGCCGATAAGCAGCATCTGCTCATTGGAAAACGGCGCGTTGCGGTTGTAGAGCGTCAGCGGTGCCACGGCGGCGTGACAAAGGCCGAGGGGGGAGTCACTCTGGTAGCCACCGCGCTTTGACGGCTTGAGCAGCAGCGTCTGGTCATAGGATTGCTGCGGCGCATTTGCAGCGGGGGAGGCGGAGATGACGCTGACGGTAAGGTCGTCTTTTCCAATGGCGGAATTCGATGCGACGCCGAGAAGATAGGTGCCCGAGCTGTCGTTCTGCAGCTCGGTGCCCGGCAGCAGGGCTTGCAGGTAGCTTTCAAGAATTTCGACGCCGAGCACGCCGTAGACCGTGCCGTCATCTAAAATAAGCGGGATGGTGTAGGCGATGGCGGAGTGATCGTCGCCGGAGAGCGTGTAGGGCGAGGACGTCCAGTGGCCGTAGTCCGCGGCGTCCAGTTCGCCGTTTCCGTGGTAGGCTGCCTGAAAGACGGGATAGAGAAAGCCACTGCTGCCGTTGGACCCATAGTTGATCGAGGGCGTCCAGCTCGTGTCGGTCGCAATGTAGAGTGACTGTACGACCTGTGCGGGTGCGCGCACGAGCATAAGATCAGAATTGCGCTGCGAGGGGGAGGAATTCGGGTCAAGGTCGCGCAGGTAAAGGCAGGGCAGCGGCTCGCCCTTTTTGCGTGTGTCGAGATCGTGCGTGTTGAGCACGACAAAAATGCCAGTGACGGGGCGATGGCGCATCGAGGAGATCAGGCTGTCGCCGATCGAGAGCAGCAGGGGGGATGCGGCGTCGCTGCCGCTGTCGAGCGTGTCGAGGCTGATCTCGCCGTCGTCGAGCATGGCCTGCGTCACGGCGTTGATCTTGCCCGCAAGCGACGAGAGATCCTGCGCGTCGAGCATCTGGCCTTGCAGATAGTTTTGGCGGTTTTCCGTCTGTATCTGCAAGATGTCGACAGCATTCTGCTCAAGGCTCGTGTTGATGCGGCAGAGATAGAGAATGCCGACAAGCAGCGCAATCTCGATGAACAGGATCCAGAGCATGGAGCGCAGGATCGTATGGAAGATGGTGACATGCGGCACATGATCCGATGGTTTGCGAAAGAACATAAAACGGCCCCTTTTTTGTCATTGAACAGTCACTCAGCCCTGAAAGGCCTCAAGCGATGCAAGCGTATCCTGATACCAGGCTTCAAAGCATTCGTCGGAAAGGAACTGCGCCGAGGCCTCTTCAAAGCTCTGTCCCTGCGCCATTGCCTCTTTGACCGCGGCGCGGTCAGCGCTTGCCTTATCGCTCATGGAATATTCAAGAATGGCGCGGGCGTTCGTGCCGCCGGAGAAGGCGTGGGGCGTGTAGAGATGGTTTTCGTTGACCGTGTCGACTGCGGCGGAGAGGACTTCGTCCATCTCATCGCTGAGGGCAAGACCGCTTATGCGGATCGCGTCGATGGAGTTGCCCTCGTGCGTGACGGGGAGGTAGCCTGAGTCGACAGAGAACGTGATGTTGTGCTCGGGTGAGGTGAACCATTTGAGGAACACGAGGCTTGCCTGAATCTCGGCATCGCTCGCCTTCGTCACGACCATGCCCGCGCCCTGCTGCACGGCGTAGTCCTCACCGTTCGCAAACTTCGGGCTTTTAAGCGCCTTGCGCGTGATGTCGTGGCTGTCCATGTCGTCGGCGATGACCTGCGTGGGGAAGAACGTTGCGCTCGAAGACGAGCCGACGTAGGCGATGATATTGCCGGTCTTCACATCATCGCTGCGGAAGCGGCCGCTTGCGGAAAAGTAGCCCTTGATGAAGGGTACATAGTAGTTATCCCAGAGGGTGCGCACGGCGTCGTGGTCAAAGTTCAGCGTCATGCTGCCGTCCTGTGCGTCAAAAATCGTGCAGCCGAGCTGCTTGGCGCCGATGAGCATGTAGTTCGCCATCGCGTCGCGGCCGAAGAACGCGCGTCCATCGTTCGGGATGTCGGGCGTCTGCGCGTCGGTCCACTCGTAGTAGCGTTCGGCGACGGAGACGAGGCCTTCGATTGTGGCCAAGTCGTCATAGGTTGCGCCTGTGGCGGCGGCGAACGGCTCCCAGTCCGTTTCATTGAGAAACAGCAGCTCCGCCGACTTGGCGACGGGGAAGATCTTGATACTGCCCGAGCCGGAGAAGTCGCCTTCGCTCAGATAGTCCTCAATAAAGGCGGCGCGGTCCTCTTCGCTTAGATAATCGCTCAGATCGGCAATTTGACCCATCTCATCGAGCGCGTAGGCAGTGTCGGCGTAGGCGGAGAAGATGTTGGGCATCGCCTCGGCACCGACCTTGCCTTCGGCAGAAGCGAGCACGTTGTTCTCAAGATCGGTCACGCTGCCGTGGCTGGAGCTCTCAACCGTGATGCCCTGTTCCTTGCCGACGGTCGAGTTGAACTCGTCGACGAGCGCGTTGAACGATTCGAGCTGTTCACCGTTGTAGTACGTCCAGATCGTGATATTGACAGGGTTCGCCGGGGAAAATCCGGGGTCTGCCTTGCTGCCGCAGCCTGCGAGCAGCATCATCGCCGCCGCTGCGGCGAGCACGCGAGGGAGAAATTTGTTGTGAGCCATGATGCTTCCTTTCTATTTTGCGCGCCGTTCCGAAGGAAGCGGCGTGATCGGTCAATGCCCGCCGCCTTCGGGCCTGAACTGCCCGAGCGCGTAGGAATACGCGCCGTCGCCTGGCAGCCAGACCGTGCGCACGGTGAGCGCATAGGGCTTATCCTCGCCGGCAATGTGCAGCGTGGCGGGCATGGTGACGTCGGGCTGGGCGGGCGAGGTCTGCCGCACCTGCTTTACGAGCACATCGTGAATCTCGCGGTCGAGGAGGTTGACGGTGTCGCCCTCGTTTAAGTAGAGCGTCTGCTGGCGGTGCGCTTCGTCGGCGTCCCAGTTCGTGTAGGTAACCTTGTTCATCCAGCGGTCGTAGACGAATTGGAGACCGCCGCTCTGTTCGGCGAAAAACACAGCGCTTGCGCGCGCAAGCGGCAAAAGCTGCAATTCGCGGTTGTCGGTCGGCAGCGAATGCTGCTCGAGCATTTCGGCCGAAAGGCGGTGGGATTCGAGCCGGTAGTCGAATTCGCTCGGCTCGTGCTGCAAATTTTCGTGCAGCGTGGCTCCGACAGCGGAGAAGCATTCGAGCAGCAGCGGGTTGAACGCGCCGCACTCGCCGTTTAAGATCATCTGCATGGCCGTTTCGTGCGAAAAGGCCTTTTTGTAGCAGCGGTCACTCGTGAGCGCGTCGTAGACGTCCGCGAGCGCGACGACCTGCGCCGAAACGGGGATCTCGTCGCCCTTGAGTCCGTCGGGATAGCCGCGGCCATCCCAGCGCTCGTGGTGCCAGCAGCAGATCTCGTGCGCCGTGCGCATGAGCGGGTCGTCGTGCGAGACGGGCATGTCCTGCAAAAGCTCGTCGCCCGCGGTGGTGTAGGCCTTCTGGATGAACGACTCGTCATCCTCGGACGAGGTGATGATGACGGGGATCTCCTGCAGTCAGTTGCGCTGCTTCATCACCTCGAGCACGCCGAAGCCGTCGAGGCGGGGCATGTTGATGTCGAGCAGCAGCTCGAGCGCCTGCATGCCGTCGTCGGCATAGAGGTATCGTAGCGGCCGCCGAGGATTTCGGAAAGGATCTGCTGGTTCATTTTCGAATCGTCCGCGATCAGGATTTTGGCTTCGACCATAGTGTAGACCTCATACGCATTTTAGGGCGCGCTCTTTTGAAGAAATGCCGCCGCGGGGCGGGCGGACAAGAAAATAGGCACCGGAAAAGCCAGTGCCAAACAAAAACTGTTTATGCGTGTTTTTTAGAAACATTTGATACTTAATGTAAACTTAGCACAGAACCACGGAACATTCAAGGGAAATTTTCCCGGTTTTTCCTGCTGTTTTGCCAGAAATGATTGAAAAAAGAGCGGAAAGGGCGAAGCGTTTCTGCAAAAAAACGGGAGAGCCGTCAGCGGACGGTAAAAAATGCACGATAAATTTGAGGAAAAAAGAAATATGGATTGTAAAATATGTGCAAAATGGGGAGAAATGCTGAGGATTATTGACAATTTTTAGAAAAAAGTTTATAGCAATAGCGCATTTTCCTGATATACAACTTCTTAACATACATCGGCAGATAGCAGATGGAGGTGGATGAATATGGCGTACATGCGTTTGGGCGATCTTCTGGTCTCGTCGGGCGTCATCACGAACGAGCAGCTGGAAAAAGCGCTTGAAATGCAGAAGGAGACAAAGGAGCGCCTGGGCGATGTGCTCATCCGCGCCGGCTTTATCACGGAGCAGCCTCATTGAACGCGCGCTTTCCGAGCGCACGAGCGATATCCACTTGGAGCCGCAGGACGGCGAAATGGTCGTGCGTATGCGTATCGACGGTCTTTTGCGCCGCGTGCTTACGGTCCCCTCCGAATTGCAGAGCACCGTCATCTCGCGCCTCAAGATCATGGGCGGCATGAACATTGCCGAGCATATCGCCGCATCTTTGACATTGCGCGGCTGGTCGCGCCGACGATCTGTGTGGAGCTGACGAAAATGGATGAGGGCTACACGCTTAAAAAGAGCGAGCACTGCTACGCGGTGTGGAAAAAGAAGCGCCGCTGCGAAAACTGCATTTCGCAGGAGGTGCTGCGCACACACACGCCACAGACGAAGATCGAAACGCGCGAGAGCGATATCTATTATGTGCTCGCGTCGTTCATCGAGGTGGACGGCAGGCCGTATTCGCTCGAGCTGGTCAAGCGCATCAAGAGCGACGACATGTTCGAGCGCGAAAATGTGCTCAACCAGCTGCTCGTGCGCGACCGGCAGGTGTATATGGACTCGGTCACCAAGGTCTACAACCGCCGCTATTACGACGAACGGCTCAAGAATCTGGAGGGCTGGTTCTCGTTCGCCATGATCGACATGGACAACTTCAAGCACATCAACGACCGCTTCGGCCACCAGGCGGGCGACGCGGCGCTCTATCGCGCGGCGCAGGCCATCAAATCGCAGATCCGCAGCGACGACGAGCTCGTGCGCTACGGGGGCGATGAATTCTTCCTGCTGTTCCGCGACCTGCCGCAGCAGATCTTAGAGAAGAAATTGCAGTCCATCCGCGCCACGCTTGACGAGATCGTCATCGAGGAGTATCCTGAACTGCACATCAGCGCGAGCATCGGCGGCGGCTATGGCGAAGCCAAGGCGCGTTTTCAGAACGACGAGCGCATCGTGCGCTTCCTTAATATGTTCCCGGGCGACGACAGCATGCAAAACCTGACGAATGCGATGAACACGGGCGACACGACTACGGCGTTCCGCGCGGTGAATACGCTCAAGGGCGTGGCGCTGAACCTTGGCCTCGGCTCGCTCGCCCACGCCAGCTCTCAGATGACGGAAGCGCTGCGCGCGGTCAGGATTCGATGCCTGAAAGCGTACAGCCACTCTATGTGGCGGTGCGGAAGGAGCACACTGCCGTGTGCAGCGCGCTCGAGCAGCTCGAAAAGTAATTGAGAATAAAAAAGTCGAAACCTTTCGGTTTCGACTTTTTTACTTCTTACAGCAGCGGGGCGATGATGCGCATGCCGGGGCCGATGAGCTTTCGCATAAACGGGTCGTTTTTGAGAAGCTCTGCGTCCGCGCGGACGCACTTGGCGAGCGTTTGCTGGAAATCCTGCTCAATTTTTGCGACTTCGGGGGACGCATAGAGGTACGTACCGCATTCAAAGTGGTGGTACAGGCTGCGGTAGTCCAGATTGATCGTGCCGACGGTCGCCTTGCAGTCATCGCTGACGAAGACCTTCGCGTGAACGAAGCCCGGCTCGTACTCATAAATTTGTACACCGTTTTCAAGCAGCCTGCGGTAATACGTGTGCGCAAGCGAGAAGGCGATCTCCTTGTCAGGCACATGCGGCAGGATGAGCTGGACCTCCACGCCGCGGCGCGCGGCGTAGGTCAGCGCCGTGATCATCTCGTTGTCAATGATGAGATACGGCGTCATGATGTGTACGTAACGGTTGGCACGGTTGATGATATCCATATAGACCATCTCGCCGACGAGGTCGCGGTCGAGCGGGCTGTCGCCATAGGGGATGACATAGCCCGCTTCCTTTTCATGCGCCGGCTGCGGCACGTCAAGATACTTGCTGTAGACTTCGGGCGTAAAGTGCACGGAGCTGACGTCCCACATCTGCAAAAACATCAGCGTCAGGCTGCGCACGGCGTCGCCGCGCAGGGCAATGGCTGTGTCCTTCCAGTGGCCGAGGCGCGAGGTGCGGTTGATGTACTCGTCGGAGAGGTTGATGCCGCCTGTGAAGCCGATCTTGCCGTCGATGACCATGATCTTGCGGTGGTCACGGTAGTTGTAGTGCGTGGAGACGAACGGGCGCAGCGGCGCGAACATCTTGCAGGCAATGCCGAGCTTTTCGAGCTTTTCGGGGTAGGAATAGGGCAGCAGCGCGACCGCGCAGGTGCCGTCGTACAGCACGCGCACCTCGACGCCCGCGTTGACCTTTTCCTTGAGAATTTCAAGGATGCGGCCCCACATGTAGCCCTCCCTGACGATGAAATACTCGAGGAAGATGAAGTGCTCGGCCTTTTGGAGCTCGTCGCACATGACCTCGAACGCATCGTCGCCGAGGGGGAAGTATTGCGCCTGTGTGTTTTGATAGCAGGGGAAGCCGCAGGAATTCAGGTAGGAGGCAAGGCTTTGGAGCTCCTCCGGTAATTCCTCCTTGGAACACGCGCTTTCCGAGGGGGCGAAGTGCTCCGTCTGCGACAGGATGTCGTTGTAGCGGCGGATCATCAGCCGGTGGCCGAGGTCGGTCTTGATGTAAACATACAGAATCAAGCCGAACACCGGCAGCACCGCGAGGATGAAAAACCACGTGAGCTTGATGGTCGGGTTGTCGTCGTTGCCGAACAGAAACAGCACGACTGCCGCCGACAGCAGCGTGTTGCCGCCCCAGAAGTAGGGCAGAAAACCCTCAAGCTTGTAAAAGGCGGCAAAGAGAAACAAGATCTGCACGATCAGCGAAACGATGATGATGCCCGTGCGGCCGAAGATGATCTGCAGAAGGCCTCGTTTGCCCTTTTCTAAAAGAAGAATGTGATTGTCGTCGTCTTTCATAGATGTCCTTTCTCAAAGATGACCGTGCCCACGCGGGGCAAGGCACCTACATTTAATATATATTTACTTTATCATAATATATTTACTTTATCATAACATAACTTTGCCGAAAAGCCAACCCATTTCCGCAGCGAAGCGTGAAGCGCACGCAGACGGAGAAAACGGGACTTGGCGATTTGATGTTCCTGTGTTAAAATGGCGAAAAAGGCAGAAAGGGGACGAGAAAATGGAGCTTAAGACGCAGGTCCATAATATTCCGCCGCTGTATGACGAAAAGTCGCGCGTGCTGATCCTGGGCTCGTTCCCGTCGGTCAAGTCAAGGGAGGCGGCGTTTTTCTACGCGCACCCGCAGAACCGCTTCTGGCCGACGCTCGCCGCTGTTCTGGGCGAGGAAACGCCGAAGACGGTCGAAGAGAAGAAAGCGATGGTCCTGCGCCGCGGCGTCGCCATGTGGGACACCATCGGCTCATGTGAGATCGTGGGATCGTCGGATGCGAGCATCACGAACGTTGTGCCGAACGATCTGTCCGTCATTTTGGATGCGGCGGACATTCAGGCCATCTTCTGCAACGGCGGCACGTCCTACGCCTGCTATAAAAAATACTGCCGCGCGAAGCTCGGGCGCGAGGCCGTCCAGCTTCCCTCCACCTCGCCGGCCAACGCCAGATGGACGAAGGAAAAGCTTATCGAAGCGTGGGGCGCAGCGCTGAAACCGTATCTTTTTTGACGCGGCGTTGACAAAGAAAAGCAAATAGTTTATGATACAGGCTCAATCGATACAAGGAGTGTGAAACCATGGGCAAACTGGCAGCGCCGGTGCGCGCTGACAAGGAAATGATGTTTACGAATCGCCAGCTCGTCGCGCTGATGTGGCCGCTGCTGCTCGAGCAGCTTCTGGCCATTACAGTGGGGCTTGCCGACTCGCTGATGGTTGCGACCGTCGGCGACGCGGCGATCAGCGCGGTGTCGCTCGTCGACTCGATCAGCAATCTGATGATCTACATTTTCTCGGCGATGGCGACCGGCGGCGCAGCCGTTGCGGGCCAGTACATCGGACAAAGACAGAAGGAGGACGCCTGCAACGCGGGCCAGCAGCTCATCGCGCTGCTCGGCGCGGTGTCGATCTTCTTCGTGGCGCTGCTGTACCTCTTCCGCACGCAGATTTTGACCGTAATGTTCGGCCATATCGAGCCCGACGTCATGGCGGCGACGAACACTTATTATTTATATGTGATGGCATCCATTCCGGGCATCGCGCTCTACAACGGCGGCGCGGCGCTGTTCCGCACGATGGGCCACAGCGATGTGTCGCTCAAAGTTTCGCTCCTGATGAACAGTATCAACGTGATCGGCAACGCCGTTTTGATCTTTGGCTTCGGTATGGACGTCGCGGGCGTCGCGATCCCGACGCTCGTGTCCCGCACGGTCGCGGCAGTCGTCATCCTCTCGCTGCTCTTCAACCGCGATCTGATGCTGCACCTGTCCGATATTCGCGGCTTCCACCTCAATATGCGCCTGATGAAGAACATCTTCTACATCGGCGTGCCAAGCGGCGTCGAAAACGGCATGTTCCAGCTGGGGCGTCTCGTGCTTTTCAGCCTGATTTCGACGTTTGGTACGGCATCGATGGTGGCGAACGCCATCGGCAACACCATCTCAAACTTCAACTGCTTTGCCGGTCAGGCCATCAACTTGGGCCTTGCCGCGGTCGTGAGCCAGTGCGTCGGCGCGGGCGAATTCGATCAGGCGCGCGCGTATCTCAGAAAAATTGTCAAGTGGACCTACGGCATCATGGCGGTCGTCAACCTGACGATCATCGCATTGCTGCCGCTCATCATGCGTGTCTACAACGTCTCACCAGAGGCGGAAAAGCTCGCCGTCACGGTCACGCTGATCCACGGCATCTCATCCATCTTTATCTGGGTACCGGCGTTTATGGTGCCGGGCTTCCTGCGTGCGGCGGGCGACGCGAAGTTCACGATGCTCGCCAGTATGCTGACGATGTGGGTCGTGCGCGTGCTGCTTGCGTACGTGCTGGGCAAATACATGGGCTACGGCGTCATCGGCGTGTGGTTCGCGCACGCGATCGTGGACTGGTCGGTGCGCAGTGTCATCTTCTTCCTGCGCTACCGCAGCGGCAAGTGGGAGACGATGGGGATCAAGACGTGATTATTTTTTAAGGATGCCGTTGGCATCCTTAAAAAATAGGGGATGCGCTCCGCTTCGTGCCTCGCCGCCCGTAGGGCGGATCGACACGCGCTCTGCGTAAAGTATTTTTCCGACGCGCCGGTCGTCGGAAAAATGATTTGAGATCATTTCGCGGCTGCGGCCGCGAAGATAAAGAGGTCTCCGCTTAAAAAGCGGAGACCTCTTTGCCTTCTGTTACACTTTTACATTTCAACGGTGATGTTGTCGGTGCCGTGCTGCTCGAATTCGCCTAAGTACGTGTCCATACGCTCGCGCAGCTCGTCGACATTTTCGGGCGTGGGCGCGTCGCTGTCCATATCGCGCAGGGCAAGCTCCTGAGCGAGAATTTCGAAAAACATCGTGTCCTCGTAGGCCATGATGGCCTCGTGGATGCCGCCCTCGGCAAACGCGCGCGAGGGAATCAGTTCGCCCTGATAGGCCTCGACCAGCGGCACCATGCCGTGGGAGAGACAGTTGGCGAATACGGTGCTCTCTACATCGTCGTATTCGCGGATACGGTCGTCACCGCGGGTGGAGTTCATCACCCAGTTGCCGACGTAGACCAGATCAAGAAGACGGCGGAATTGCTTTTCCGTCAGATCAATTTTCATAGTGACGCCTCCTTTGACGGAACAGAGAATCTGCTTACCGGAGATTATAGCACGCGCTTTTGCATTTTACCATAGCAAAAACAGGGAAACGCACAAAAAATGCAAATGCGCCTTGTGTCCCGCTCTCCGCCGTAGTATGATGACAGAAACAAATGAGAAAGAGGACTGTATGAAAAGAAACGTTTGGCTCACCGTGCACGGCGAGCAGCAATACGAAGGCATGAGCGCCGACAGCTCAGATCTCCGCGTGCGCGGCACGATGGAGGAAACGCGCGACGGCTATCTCCTGCGCTATGAGGAAACGGACGGGGACGGCAAGGTGACCACCGCGACGCGCCTTGCCCTCGCGCCGGACTGCATCATTCTGACGCGCACGGGCGAGGTGACGAGCGAGATGGTCTTTGCGGAGGGGAAGGAGCATACCTCATTCTATGCCGTGCCCTACGGAACCTTGCCGGTCGCAGTGAAGGCGGAGTCGGTCAAGTGGAAGCTCGACGAGGACGGCGGGATGCTGGCCCTGCGCTATGCAATTACTATCGGCGGGCAGAGAGGAAAATGCGCCCTGCGCATCCGCGTGAGAACAGAAGAATAAAGCAAAAGGAGCTGCCTGCGGCGGCTCCTTTTTACGCGCCCATGAGTAGCCGCACAAAAAACGCGGATGCGAGGAACATCACCACGTCGGCGCAGAGCGCGGCGGGGATAGTATAGCGCGTTTTCGTAATGCCCGCTGCACCGTAATAGACGGCGACGGTGTAGAACGTCGTTTCGCTCGAGCCGAGCATGACCGCCGCAACGCGGCCGACATAGGAATCGACGCCGTAGGAATCCATGATCTCCGATCCGACAGCCAGCGCGCCACTGCCGGAGATGGGGCGGATGAAGAGAAGCGGCGCAGTCTCGGCAGGAATGCCGATCTTGTCGAGTGCGGGGGCTAAAAGCGCGCCGAGCGCCTCCATCGCGCCGGACGCACGGAACATGTAGACGGCGGAGAGCAGTGCGATGAGTGACGGCAGAATGTGCAGCAGCACCGTGAGTCCCTCCTCCGCGCCTTTGGTGAGGGCGGAGTAGACGTCGACACGCTTGCCGAGGGCAAAGCAGGCCGTGAAGGTGAGCAGTACGGGCACGATGAGCGTAGAGAGCGCCATAGGTTCAATTCCTCCAGAAGTGGGCGAAGAGCTTGGCGGCGAAAAGCCCCGCGAGGACAGAGAGAAGCGACGTCAGCCACACGGCGGGCAGAATGTCGAACGGGTCGGCGGCGCCGAGCGAAGCGCGCACGCCTGCGAGCGTGGTGGGCAACAGTTGAATGGACGCCGTATTCAAAACGACGAGCAGGCACAGCTCATCCGATGCGGTACCCTTGCAGCCGCGGCTCATACGGCAGGCGGCGCGGATGCCGAGCGGCGTGGCCGCGTTACCAAGGCCCAAGAGATCGGCAGAGAGGTTGGCGGAGATCGCGGCCAGCGTCTCACTGTCGCGGCTCGCGTTCGGCAGGAGCCTCTTGAGCAGCGGGCGGAAGAGGGAAGCGAGGCGGTCGGTGAGATGACACTGGTTCATCACTTCCATCACGCCCGTCCAGAGGCACATCACGCCGCACATCGCCAAACACAGCTCGACCGCGCTCTGCGCGCCCTCGAGCGCGGCAGCGCTGAGCGCATTCAAGTTTCCCGTCAGAGCGCCGAAAATGAGCGAGACTGCCACCATTCCCGTCCAAAGCCAGGCCATTGCCATGTCCATCAACTCCTTTGCCCCTAAATATATCGGCAGGGAGGGGGCAATATGCCGCGTTTTTGCGCCAAATCCGCCACAGTTGCCGCGAAAAGAGACTGCTAAAAAATTTCTCAAGAAAAAAGTGAAATTTGTCTTGACATGTGCAACGGAATTTGGTACTATATGCAAGTCCGCGATTGGGCGCATCCTGCCCTATTTGCGCGATATTGCGATGAACCGGGAGATTGCTCAGGTTTCTGAGGTAACTTTCGGGGAGTATGTCCGAACATCGGGCGGCTGAGAGAATATCTGTACGTTGCGTAGATCGCTGCGCCATGTGTGGACCGGCCGTTTATTCGTGCCGGTTTTTCTATGAGCCGGAATGATACGCACGGATAAGCGTACAAGAAAACCTCTCACCGTACGGCTTCGACAAAGCAAGAAAACCGTACAAAATGAAGGAGAAACCGAAAATGGCAAAAGAAATGATCCGCATTCGTCTCAAGGCCTATGACCACCAGGTCATCGACCAGAGCGCAGAGAAGATCGTCGAGACCGCCAAGCGCACCGGCGCTACCGTCTCCGGCCCCATCCCTCTGCCCACCAAGAAGGAAGTCGTCACCATCCTGCGCGCTGTGCACAAGTACAAGGACAGCCGTGAGCAGTTTGAGCGCCGTACCCACAAGCGCCTGATCGACATCACCAACTCCAGCCCCAAGACGGTCGAGGCTCTGATGGGTCTCGAGCTTCCCGCCGGCGTTGAGATCGAGATCAAGCTCTGATTTTCCGTGATGCCTCGTTGCGCTGCTTTGCCGTATACCAGATACTGTCTACAGCGGCGCGCCTCGCCTGACGAAAAATCAATCCCTCGCTTCATTATTTCGCGTCCGCAGACGCGAAACCAATGAAATCGTTTTTGGCCGCGACATGCGCGTGGACAAAAACACCTCTCAGTTTGTTTGTGTGCGAGCACAGCGAGTGCGCAAAACAAACTGTAAACCCAACTCAAAAAACGGCTCGCCGTTTTTTGAAATTACCTTTGTTGCTCTACCCAAAAGCCCATCGACTTGCGTGAGATGGGCGGGGTCAAGTCGGCAGAGCAATGGCGGGAGTTGCCGCTAACTAAGCCGACCAATAACCTTTACAGGAGGATCATACATGAAAGCAATCATCGGCAGAAAAGTTGGCATGTCTCAGATCTTCGACGAAAAGGGCCATGTGATCCCGGTCACCGTTATCGAGGCCGGTCCCTGCGTGGTCACTCAGAAGAAGACCAGCGAAAAAGACGGTTATGAGGCTGTCCAGCTTGGCTACGAGGACATTCGCGAAGCGAAGCTCTCCAAGCCTGAACTCGGCCACCTGAACAAGGCTGGCGTTTCCCCCAAGAAGTACCTGCGTGAGTTTGACCTTGACAACGCTTCCGAGCTCGAGCTCGGCGCCATCATCAAGGCTGACACCTTCAAGTCCGGCGACTTCGTTGACGTCACCGGTACGAGCAAGGGTCACGGCTACACCGGCGTTATCAAGCGCTGGAACGCCAGCCGCGGTCGTATGACCCACGGCGGCGGCCCTGTCCACCGTCACGCCGGTTCCATGGGCTCCACCACCGACCCCAGCCGTATCTTCAAGGGCAAGATCGGCCCCGGCCAGTACGGTGTGGAGACTGTCACCATCCAGAACCTTGAGGTCGTCAAGGTCGACCCCGAGCTCAACATGCTCGTCGTCCGCGGCGCGGTTCCCGGTCCCAAGGGCAGCCTCGTCACCGTGAAGACCACCGTCAAGGTCCACAAGATCAAGCAGGCTGGTGCCGACATCAGCAAGAACCCGCAGAAGGCTTCCGGCCGCAACCCGCAGAAGGCTTCCGCCAGAAATATGTAAGGAAAGGAGTGCTTGATAAATGTCTACGATTAAAGTTGTCAGCATGACCGGCGCTGAAGTCGGTTCCGTCGAGCTGAACGACGCGATCTTCGGTATCGAGCCGAACATGAGCGTTGTCCACGAGGTCGTCAAAAATCATCTCGCCAACTGCCGTCAGGGCACGCAGAGCGCTCTGACCCGCGCTGAGGTTTCCGGCGGCGGCAGAAAGCCGTGGCGCCAGAAGGGCACCGGCCGTGCCCGTCAGGGCAGCACCCGCGCGCCCCAGTGGACGCACGGCGGTATCGTGTTCGCCCCCAAGCCCCGCAGCTACAGCTATGTGCTGAATAAGAAGGTCAAGCGTCTGGCTCTCAAGAGCGTGCTGTCCGCCAAGGCAGCCCAGGGCGAGATCGTCGTTGTCGACAAGATCGCGCTCGACGCTATCAAGACCAAGGACTTCCGCAGCTTTCTCTCCGCCGTCAAGGCTGACGGCAAGGCCGCTGTCATCACTCCCGAGGTCAACGAGGTCGTTGTCAAGAGCGCCCGCAACCTGCCCGGTGTCACCACCGCGCCTGCGAAGCTCATCAACGTCTACGATCTGCTCAACGCCAAGACCCTCGTGATCGACAAGGAAGCCCTCGCAGTCATCGAGGAGGTGTTCGCGTAATGGCAAACGTTTACGACATCATTATTCGTCCCATCATCACCGAACGTTCCATGGTCGACGTTGCGAACAAGAAGTATGTGTTCGAAGTTGCCAAGGACGCCGGCAAGGTGGAGATCAAGAACGCTGTTGAGACCGCTTTCGGCGTTAAGGTCGCCAAGGTCAACACGCTCAACGTCAGCGGCAAGGCCAAGCGCCTCGGCGCCGGCCGCCTGGGCAAGACCCGCAGCTGGAAGAAGGCCTATGTGCAGCTCACGGAAGATTCCAAGACCATCGAGCTGTTCGAGGGCATGGTGTAAGGAGGATATGAGAAATGGCTATTAAGACGTTTAAGCCCACTACCCCCTCCCGCCGTCACATGACTGTGTCCGCCTTCGAGGGGATCGACAAGAAGACCAAGCCCGAACGCAGCTTGGTCGAGTCTCAGAAGAAGCATGCCGGCCGCAACAGCTACGGCCGCATCACCGTCCGTCATCACGGCGGCGGCAACAAGCAGAAGTACCGCATCATCGACTTCAAGCGCGACAAGATGGACGTCCCCGCGACCGTCCTGCGCCTGGAGTATGACCCCAACCGCAGCGCGTTCATCGCTCTCGTCCAGTACGAGGACGGCGAGAAGCGCTACATCATTGCTCCTGTCGGCCTGAAGGCTGGCGACAAGA
>OKTT01000218.1_pt1 | contig 36985 bp, 54 predicted proteins | sample 1606121 | NCBI WGS metagenome assembly OKTT01 (sample SAMEA3879516, study PRJEB24766) | human gut metagenome | biome: human-associated habitat; feature: feces | place: USA | collected 1985/1987
AGCAGCGGAACCCACGACCTGCCCCCGCGCGTCCCCCGCCCCGATCTCCCCCGACCTCCCCGACCTCATCACTCCCCGCCCCGCCCACACCGGTAGTACCTCCCTGCTTCCGTAGCTAATAGGTCGGAGGTCTATCCTTCGACATATACCGCTATCCTATGAAGTACTATTATGTGTGTGCAACGCAGGAGCGCGGGCATGTGCGGGCGTCCGGGCGCGTGACGCGAAAGTGTATGCGTGTGATGCGGGTGCGTGCGTGGGGGTGTGCTCGTGTGCGTGTGCGCATGCGTGAGGGCGGGAGCGGGTGGACGGGTGTGTGCTGGCGGGTGATCTCTGAGGGGTGCGGCTGGAGGATCGGGGTGAGCGTGGGGATTGGGCTGGCTGGCTGGCTGGGTGCGTGGCGGCTGGTGCGCCGAAGGTGGGAGGACAGGGCGGGCCTGAGCGCGAGCCGAAGGCGAGCGCGAGGGAAGGCAACGAACGCAGGGTAAACAGGGCGGGGGTGGGTCCCGTGCTAACACTCTCCATATTTTCTCCCGGTGGTTTTTTTGGGACTATTTGGCTGGAGAACTTTCCCTTATTCGACTTTGAAATCCGCGGGGGATTTGTTTTCGGGGCCTGTTCCTAAAAAACTTTATTATCTCTGATGTTTCGACATTTGGGGATTTTGCTTATATTTGCGCAAAACTACTACGGATTAATCCATGCGTAAGATCATCCCCCCCCACTTCCTTCGCTTCGTTCACCGGCTCGGCCGATTATGTTGGCAACGCTGATGCGGACCTGAGCCGCAACCTTGCGGAGAATGTCGATCTTCCCGCTATCTTCCGGACGCTGGATCAGGGCGCAGTTCCGGGACTGATACTGTCGGACGCCGATGGCAATATGGTGATCTGCTCAGGATATACGATAATAATTAGCAACGATACGATCGCCATTACCTTCGCGCCGATCAGGGTGTTCAACCTGTCGGTGTCGGTGTCGGTGTCGCTCACCAAGACCGATTCGGGCGGTACGGCCATTCGGATTCCCGGCTCGGAATGGTATCTGGAGGCATCGACGCAAAGCGGGGCGTAAGAAAATTTGGAAATCCGGAATTTCTCCCTATCTTTGTGATGTCGGGCGCGCAACCCGATCGGCCGGGGCGGTTTTGTTTTTTCTCAGATTCATTCCCCCTTTCCCAAGATTCAGGTGTGTACCCGGCCGCCTTTCGAAACCTCTGGGCCTGACAGTCGGCCTGTTCGCATAATGTTTGGATTTTGCAGCGGCGCCGGAAAAATTCCGGCGCTTTTTCGTCTCTTTTTTGATTTTACCGGAAATTTCGCTAAGTTTGTCCGGACATTAACCCCGAAGCAATGATTATCGCCAACTCCACATCCGCAGTGCGCATAAACTCCCAGAACGTCATCGGCATCGACCTCGACGAGTTCACCGGGACCGTTACTATCCACTCTTCGGTGGACAACGAAGAGCTGGAGATCACTCCCGACCTGCCGGCGTCCGGACCGGGTCTCTACATGGCGCTGGTCCGCGCCGTGGCTCAAGACAAGCCTTTGTGCGACATCCGTAAATTCAAGTAGCGATGGGAACGAATCCGTGGGCGAACAGAGCGGCGGGCGCCGCGCCGGCCGCGGGCGCCGACGCCGAAGAGCGCGCCGCCCTGATGGAAGAGGTCCGCGCCGAGGTCCGCGAGGACGTGCGCAAGCGCTTCGGCGACGACAAGAATCCCGTGACGGAGTTCCTGCTGAAAATCGGGGTGCTGGAGGACATGGAGGTCATGCGCCGCGTCACCATGCGAACCTCCGACAACAAGCTGATATACCAGTGCGGGAAGAAACTGGACCTGCTGAAAACCTACATCGCGCTGGCCAAGGAGACCATCGTCATGCAGGAAAAACAGCAGAAAATAGACTCGGCGGCCGGCGCCGGCGACGATAAGGACGAAGTGATCGTTTCACTGGAAAGAACCTGATGAAAGTACGGCTGGACATACCCCTGAACCCCAAGCAGGTAGAAATGTATAACCTGCTCAACTCCGGAAAGTTCACGGAAATTCTGTTTTACGGCGCTTCCCGCTCCGGCAAGACTTTCCTGATACTTTTCTGGATGATCGTTCAGGCCATCGTCTACAATGCCAACTCGCTGGTGGTGCGCGAGACCTTCACCTCGCTCAACATGGGTATGATCCGCCAGACGCTGCCCCGCGTGCTGGACGCCATAGCCCGACTTAACGGCAAGAAAACATACCAGAAACTCATGGTCGGCGGAAAGCCCTTCGCCAAGTACAACGGCAAGGACAACGTGCTGACGCTGTTCAACGGCGCCTACATCCAGTTCGCGTCGATACGCGCCGGGGCGGACGGCGCCGGCGACACCTACGACAAAATCCTCTCCACGGACTGGGGCCATATCTTCGCCGACGAGGTGTCGGAGATCGACTTCGCCGCCATCGAGACCCTCTACTCGCGTCTGGCGCAGCTGTTGCCCGTGCCCAACATCATGCTCTACGCCCTGAATCCCACAACCGAGTTGCACTGGACCTACAAACGCTTCTTCAAGCAGGAGAACATGGACGGATCGCCCCTCTCGGAGTCCATCACGGAGCTGATGTACGCCATGCACTTCTCCAAAGACGACAACGTGCAGTTTGTGTCCAAGCAGTACTTTCAGGGGCTGGACCGACTCTCCACCCTCTCCCGCGCCCGCTTCCGCGACGGCGAGTATTCGAAGATCGGCACCGGAAAGTATTTCCGGCAGTTCACGTGGCTCTACCGGCCGCATATCGACCAGATCGTAGAATGCGTGATCTACACCGACCCATCGGCCAAGTCGAAGGAGACCAACGACTTCAAGGCCACGGTAACGCTGGTGCGGACCGTAGACACCCGCATCTGGCTCTGGGACTGCCGCGCCGTGCAGGGCACGAGCCATCAGATGCTCGAAAACATCTACGAGCTGGCTATGAAAGCGCCCCTGACCCCGCGCATCATCATCGAGAAGAAACAGCTTCCCCTCGACTTCGAAAAGACCCTGCAACGCTTCCAGATCGACAACCGATGGACGGCGCCGATATGCTGGGACACGCTCAACCACGGCGACAAGTTCTCGTGCATCGAATCGACGCTGGAGCCGCTGGTGAATACCGGAAAATTCGTATTTTGCAACGAATTGCAGAAATGCGGCGTCTACGAGCATATCATCGACCAGTTCGTGCGATTCTCCGACACCAAGACCTCGGACCGCAAGGACGACATACCCGACGCCTGCGCGAAGGGCGTCACGTTCCTCAACCACAATATTGTCCAACAGTCGCGCACCGACGGCGCGCAGGTACTCTTCTACCGCCGCGGCACGCTGACCCAAATTCCAAGCTGATGCCAGTAGCAGTCAAAAACCAAAATTGGATTCAGGGCGTATACGACCCATCGACCGGAACGCATGACCCCGGCGTAGCAACGCAAGTCTGCGCATCATTTCCCGCGTCGGCATTCCCCGACGGGTATCTGCGCTTCGCCGCGGCGCCCACCGATCTGTTCGAGGCGCAGGCCGATCAGGCGTTTGTATTCGGCCGCACCGCCGCGGGGGAGATGACGGAACCCGTCATGGCCACCGGATCGCCCTTGACGGTAACACTCGGCGCCGAGTGGCTCGCCGACGTCGAAACCGTCTTTATCGACATCGCATGCACCGAAGATGTCACGGACCATGCCGCGTGGGCCGCGGCGGTCATTCAGCTCGACATGTCGCCGAACTACTTCCCCGAATCGGCGCTTGGCATCTACATCACGCCCCAACAGCTCCGGCAGTTCAAAAACATGTATCCGGACTGCGTGTCCGACGCCTACCGCGCCGCCGTGGGGGAGCTTACCGCCAACATCGGCAACATCTTCGACATGGCGGCCATGCTCGGCGAGCCGGACGAGAACAAGAAGGACGACACGATACGCTGGATTTTGCAGGTCCTGACCGCATACAACATCGCATCGCCGAGCCTGAACTACTCGGAACCCCTCGCCGCGGCCTACGAGAAGGTCGCCCAGACCATCATCAAACTCAAGGGCGGAGTGGTGTCGCTCGAAGAGCCGGCGCCCTACCGCACCGATTCCCAGAACGCCAACGCGGAAGTCATCACCTCCCGTTACAAATACCTCGGATAATCATGGCAAAATTTAAGTTTCCAAAAGTATCGCCTTTTCAGGTGCCCCAGCAGATCGGCACCGGCAATATCGAATCCCGGTATCTGTTCAACAACTACCGCCGGGAGTGGACGCCGGCGCTGTGGCGGCGCGCCGTGGACATGGCCATCCAGTACTCGGACATGTCCCTGCTGGACACCCTTTACTCGTGGTGCATGCAGTCGTCGCCGTTCTTGGTCTCGCAGATCAACAAGCGCCTCATCCCCATCTATAAGCGTAACTTCGTGTTCGGCCGCAACGGCCGCGAGAACTCCCGGCTGACGGAGAAATACATCCGCAACTCGTGGTGGTTCAAACGGTTTATCCGATACATCCTCCTGTCGCAGTTCTACGGATGCAAGATGGTAGCCATCAACCCCGAAAAGCGCAAGGTGGTGGACTTCCCCCTGCGCAACATCGACATCTTCAACGAAGCCCTGCGTTTCCAGACCTTCGAATACTATCAGGTCATCAACGCCTCGGACTATGACAACCTCTTCTTCTTCCAGCCGGAAAGCGATCAGGATTTCAAGCTCGGCCTTCTGCAATCCATATCCCGCGCCATGATCGGCATCGTGGAAATGTTCAACGACTGGCAGGTGCTGGGCAAACGGTACTCTTTCCCCCTCACAACCATCGGTTACGACGCCAACAACGCCAAGGCGCAGACGCAGGCCCAGACCGTGGCTCAGAACCTCGACATGCTCACCATTCCCCTGATCCCCTACGTGCAGGACATGGTGAACAACGGCAAGAGTCTTTACTCCATCGAGGTAAACCCCATCAACACGCAGACGGGTTCCGACGCCTTCCGCGTGATGAAGGAGTACATCGTGGAATATCGCTCCGAAATCATGCAGGCGGTAACCGGCGGCACCCTGCTCGGCTCCACGGAGAAAAACACCAACTCCGAGCAGCTGGCGCAGATACATTGGGAAATCTATCAGGACATCCTGAACGCCGACGCCGAAATGGCCCTGATGATTATGAACCGCGAGGACACCAAGCACAAACTTGCCGTGCTGTTCGATGACGCCTCCATCGAATCGGCCCCCATCATCGAACTTCCCGACGACCGTCTGCCGATCAGCACCTTCGTGGACGTGGGCAACATGATGGCCAAGCAGGGGTCGAAGTTCAAGCCCGAAGCGTTCCGGCGCGTAGGCATCGACCCCTCGGACGTCGAAGCCGAAAAGAAGGAGGAAGAGAAACAGAGCCTGATCGGCCGCGTGTTCAACCCCCGGAAGAAGGAGGATCAGACCGAAAAGGTAACCGAGAAAACCGAGACGGAATGAAAACCGCGCGCGACTTCGAACTCGACTGCCGCCGGCTCCGGCAACATCTGATCGAGGTGCTGCCGGCAAAGCTGGGGGCGTCCATGCTGGAAGAGACGCGCACCAACTTCCGCAACGAATCCTACGGCAACGACGATGTGAGGGAGCGGTGGCCGGAACGGCGCTACGAGGACAAATTGACCTACCCAAAGCTCCGATACACGGGGCGCCTGTTCCGATCCATCCAGCCGAAGGTGCACCGCATCTCTTCCCGCGCCGCGGTCGTATCGCTCGGATCGCCCCTCTCCTATGCGCAGGTGCACAACGAGGGATGGCGCCCCGGCATGCCTATCACGGGTTCCACCCTGCGCCAGCCGCCCAGCGCCACCAAACGGGTATGGCTTCCCCGGCGGCCCAAACAGCGCCAGTATATGGGCATCGGCCGGCGATCGGTCCGCAAGTTCATGCAGGTGATCCGAAAAGAGGTGAATACGGCCATGCGAAAATAATTTTTTCGCCGGAATTTGGAATTTATCTGAAAATAACTTACGTTTGCGTGAAATATGTTCGGTGACATCATAGATAGGATCATTCAGGTACTTCGCAATTCTCAGGTCGTGATTGCGAATAAAATGTCCGTCTGCGTCATATCATCCGACGAAACCCAGACCGTCAATACCCCCCTCCCGGCCATCGCCGTGGGGGTAGAGGACAGCAACAACGCCGACGTGTTCATAGGCGGAGCCATCAAGGACCGGCTCAGAATCAAGCTCTGCGTGCTTGTCGATCTCACCAATTATTCGTGGTCCGCTGACAAGCAGTTTCAGGCGAGCCTTATTTCGCTGGGGCACGGCGTCCGCAATGCGGTGGAAAAGGCCAAGACGGCAGGTGATTTTCTGGGACTCCAGCAGAAATACAACCTTTGGCCTATCTATCAAGGGTTCAAGACCTACCAGCGCATTTCCACCAAAGATACCTTCAACACCGAAGTGATGGTGTGCGAAGTAATGTACGAAAGCACGGTGTTCGATCTGGAGCTGGCCCGCGAGAGCCGGCCGACGGAAGAGGTCGAAAAGGTAAAAATCAAAGGGTTCACCGGAACGGATCAGGACCTGACCACGGAGTTGCCCATCGTAACAACTTGATTATGGAATTGAAGATCAAACGGCAGAAGCTCAGTGATGAATCGCTCAACGACAAGGATTATGTCGTTCTGAACGACGGTATCAACTGGGACCGCTACAAGAAAAATCCCATCCTGCTCTGGGACCACAACCCCCGTGAGCCTATCGGCAACGTGGTGAACATACGCCGGGGAGAGGACGGGGATTGGTATGGAGAATTGCGATTTGACGGAGTGACGGAGCAATCCCGGCAGCGGCGCGATCAGTACCTTGCCGGTACGCTCCGGGCCGTCTCTCTCTCCGGCAAAATATACTACACACTGCGCGACGGCATCAAGTACGCCACGCGCTTCGATGTGTACGAAATATCCCTCCTATCTCTTCCCTCGAATGCCAACGCTGTGGACGAGGTGGAGGGCGCCGAACCGGCACTGCGCGTAGGATTCTGCGCTGTGGAGGCCGAAGAGCTGGAATCCCTGACCTCCGGCTACACCGAATCATTAACCAAATATCTCAACAAGATGAAAGAAGAGAACCAGACCGCCGAGGTGGAGAAAACTGCCGAAGCGAAGGGTTCGGAAGCCCCGCAGGAGCAGGCTCAGGAGCAGTTCGCGGCCGCGGCCCAGCCTGCGGAAGCGGCTGACGCCGGTACGGTTTCCGAAACCGAGAAATTCGAAGGATCGCGCGAAGGCGCCCTCAGAGCGTTTAACGAGTTCCTGCGCCTGATCGGCATTCGGGGAGCCGAAGCCGCAAAAGCGGACAGCGACATGGCCGAAGAGGACCGCAAGGCCGCCGAGGAAGTGCGCGACGCCGAAAAGAAAGAAGAGGATGATGACGATGACGACGGCCGCGAAGAGCGCGGCGAGAATTTCGCATCATCGACAACCGAGCAATCCAAACCTGCCGCCCGCATCCTGAATGTGGAGGATACGGTTGAAAAATCAAGTAAAACCAACGTTCAATTCAGTTCCGCTATGGAAAGAAAAACCATCCACGAGTATCTTCGTGACAACGCCGGCAAAGACCGATTCTCCGAAGCCGTGCGATTCTCGGCGGCAGTAGGGAAAATGAACCCTAACGAAGCCGCTCAGGATTCGCGCATGAACCTCCTGCGCGAGTTCGCCTATTTCGCCGCCAAAGACCGCGGCTTCCGCGCCGCTGTCGGGGGCATGAACTTCGACATCGACGGCCGTCCCACCGGTACGGCTGACGAGGCCCTGAACCGTCTCGAACAGTTCGCATCGGGTCTCAAATCGATGAACTTCATCGAAACGACGCCCGACTTGGCCAAAATCGAGTGGTCCACGATGATCTTCCGTGAACTCTTCCCGGACGATTCGTGGGCAGACCGCATTTCGCGTCTCAGCGCCGAGGATGTGGCCGGCATCATCTGGATCAACTCGGCCATCAAGCCGAAGGTGTACTTCGGCAAGCGTGCCCCGGTCAACGTGTCGCCGTCGCTCTACGACGACGATCCCGTGGGCATCATCATGCACCTCTTCGCCCTCGAAAACATCGTTTGGCAGCAGGCCAACACCGATCTGCTGGCGTACGACGATGTGGCACTCGGCACTTCGGAGGCCCTGCGCTGGCTGTCGTCGAAGGCCCACAACTACATCATCCAGAAGCTGTCGGAGGACGCCAGCGTTACGCGCCTGACCACGGGCGAGAAAACGTACTCGGCAACTAACGCCTTCCCGGCTAACCAGAAGGCAACCGGAACGCTGAAAGAGATCGCCCCGGCCGACTTCCTCGCCATGCAGACGGCGTTCATCAACCAGAATTACGTCATGGATACCTTCGCCGCCGAAATGGTGATGCCGGGCATCATGCACCAACAGCTCCAGTCGAACGCCACGCTCACGAACCTGCTGACCAAGAACGCCGGAAGCATGCGCCCGATGTACGGGGAGTACGCAGGCTTCACCTTCCGTCCTCGTTCGATCACGACGCTGTATGACAGCGCCTCCAGCAAGATCATCGACCCGGAACTGTATCTGGACGGCAAGATCACCGACGAAACGGGCGCCATTCCCACCTACACGCCGCCTAACATCCCGGTTACGGCGTACGGATCGGCACTGGCGTTCATCCCCTCGGAGGCCATCATCGCCATCGGACGGACCAACGTCCATATGGTCACCGACCCGTCGAACTACGGCTGGCGCATGTCGATGGATATGCGTCTGGGTGCCGGCGCCGCACGTAAGGGCGGACTTGGCATCGGCGTGATCGCCCCCGGAAATCAGGCCAAAGGCTAAAATCAACTCCCCACTGCCCCCCCCCGGCAGTGGGGATAACCAACAACTTTAAAATCACAAAATTATGTCCACGAAACCCGTTTATTCCGAGCAGTATTTCATCAACCTTATGGCCGCGGCTATGGCGTACGGCACGATTTACGTGACCAGCGACGCCAACACCTACCGCGACGAACAGTCGGCCATAACCCGATGCCGGGACTTCATGAAGCTCCGCCGGATCGTGCGCTACGCAACCATCACCAAAGCGACGTGCCCCACCAATGAAGAGGAGCTGAACGACCTGATGGTTACGGTAGAGAGCAAGGTGCCCGAACCGGTTCAGACGAAGGAAACGCCCCAGCCTATGGACCTCGCCGCCGCCGCCGCCGCTCTTGCGGCCAAGAAGGCGCCGAAGGAAGAAGCCAAGAAGGCGCCGGATCGAAAGAAAGGGAAGGCATCTGCCGCACCCGATCCCCAGCCTGCGCCGGCGCCCGATCCGGAACCGGAACCGGAACCGGAAAGCGCTGCCGACGACGATCCGCAGAAGGAAGAAGAATCCGCTCAATAAGCATAAATTACCATTAACATGGCTCAAACTGGAATTAACATCGAGCTGAAAGATACCACACTCAGCCGCCGCCAGCCCTCCGTGGGCAATGCGGCGCTGGTGTACGGTATCAAAGTCTCGTCCGGATCGGTGAGCGGGAAACCCACACTTATCACGAGTCTGGATTCCTACACCGCTTGGGCCGCATCCAACGCTCCTGACGCCAAACTGCTCAACAACGATCCCCACCTGTTGGGAATGGTGACGCAGTTCTACGCCAAAGCCGGAAGCGGTACCTATCTGTGGCTGATCTTGACGAGAGGCGAAAAGGGTGATTTCGTTACGACCAATGCGGCGAACATCAAGCGCCAAATCCGCTTGACGCTGGAGGCCAACTACGACAACCGCCCCCGCATTATCGGCTGGTGCTCGCAGGCCAACGACGATGCCTCAGGGTGGGTCCCCACGACCACTCCGACCGTTGTAAAGGCCATCGAGACCATTCAGAATGCAATGTTCGCCGAGGGCATCCGCTTCGTGAACGTTTATACGTCCAACGTCGATGGGGCGCAGGCAAATTCGGCCTCCAACATCACCGACCTCTCCACCTACGCGACGCCGTCGGTAGCGTACATGCCTACCACCACGCTCTACAACACTACGGTGGGCGATCAAGGCAACATCACGGCCTACACCCCCATCAAGGATGTGGGAGAAGCCATCGGTATTCTGTCGGCTATCTCGGTCGCTGAATCCATCGGCTCGCACGAACGCGCGGCCGTGGCGCAGAAGGCGTTCTTCAACGACCCCGAAACCGTCGTAAGCGTGACGGAGGTAGACCCCTCGATCATCGACGCGCTGGGCAAAGGTCAGTATCTCTTTCACCGGCCCTATCCCACCGGCATCTTCTACAACGACGGCGCCACCTGCAACGACCCGACGAAGGCGTTGTCGCGGCTGGAGTTCGTTCGGCTTGGGAACGCCGTGTGCGACGATGCGCAGGAGTTCTTCTCGCAGATTCTGAACACGCAGGCCCCTGTTGACGCCAAAGGCGATCTGAGCAGGACCTACGCCACGCAGATCGAGAACAACTTCTACAATCTCTACTGCCAGCCCCGCATCAGTCAGCGCCAGTGCTCCGGCATTCGCGTGACGGTGGCCGCTCAGGACAACAATTTCGTGTCCACGCGAACGATTCTGGTGTCCATCGAAATTCTGCCGTCGCCCAACGTAGACTGGGTGAAGGTAGGTGTTCTGTACGTATCAGCACTTTCGTAAAAATCAACGACTATGTACGAACCCTATATCATCTCCAGCGCGGAAGCTAAAATGAACATCACCCATCGCGGCCAGATGTTCGACATCGTAACCGGTGTCCAGCTCTCCATCTCCCGGACGCAGGACGTTCAGGAAATCTTCGCCATCGGCCGGTTGGAACCTATTGCCAAGAAAGTAATCAACAAACGATTTACGGGCAATATGTCCCTCCAGACCGGTGAGTACGAGACTATCCTCGACGCCATCAATGCGTCGATAACTACCGGCTTCATTTCATCGCTCACCGACTTGGGGAACTTCTCCATCGGCTGGACCCTCGAAATGACCGGCCTGATCGTCCCCCGCACGATCATCTACTCTCTGGATTCCTGCGCTATTTCGTCCGACGACTTTTCGGTGGACCGAAACAGCCCTGAAATCAACACTTCCCTCGCAATTCAGGGAATAGGTATTACCCGTTCAGTTTTACCGCTTTAACCCGGCAGGGGCGGTGAGAATCGCCCCTGCTATTTTTACTCAAAATTATGTCCGGACAAACAATTATTCAGAATTATACCGTCCGCTTGCGGTATTTCAAGCGAAGCGTAGCCCCTAAGGCTCAGGTGATCGAGCAGGAGGTTGAGGAAGATGTAGAAGTAGGTATGCTCTCCCGAACCTCCGCGGCGCACACCAATTTTGCCACTCAGCTGCTGATGCACGGCGCATCCGGCGATCTTGAGCAGCTGGCGCCTATCGCCACCAAGTTCTGCGAAATGATGATCGTAGACGACAAACAGCGCAAGGCCATCGTGAACGACGTTATGGCCTGCATCGACCTTTACGGCTCCGATCCGGTTCAAAAGGACATCGAGCGTTTTTTATCGCGCTGGGGTGTGGTGATGGGGCTTCTCGGAACCGCCGAGAACCCAGCCTCCACGAACGAATAAAGGAGTACGGCAGGAACGACCCCTTCCTGCTGAAAAAAGCCTTTATTTCGTATGTGTTTCACGAACCGATAACCACTCTCGAAACCCGGTTGTCGGCCGCGGACATCGACAAATATTCCGACATGGCCATGTGGGTGATCGACAACATCATCTACGCGCCATTCAAAGCCAAGAAATGATATGGACGGGCAGACCTATCAAATAAAGCTCAACATCAACGTAGACGATTCTCAGCTCTCGAAAGCCGAGCGGCGCATCCGAGACCTCGAAAGAGGACCCGGCGGCGCCCGCGGCGGGAGTATGACCGGCTCAGGTGGCGGAAGCTACTCGAATATCCCACCGGCTCAGCGAGCCTACTATCAGGCATTATCCCGTCGCTTTGCCCAGACGCCGGGGATGTCCAACGAAGGTTTTCTGAGCAATGTTAACCGGTTGTATCATCGGTCGGATGTTTTTAAGCGCGCCTTCTTGGGCAATTTAACCAGTCTGCCGGGCGCACTTCGCAATCTTTCCAACTTCGGGTCAGTCATCGCATCTGTCGGAAGAATAGCGGCCGGAGCCATAAAACCTCTTGGCGCCATTGCTCCCTACCTCACCCTGATAGGGGGTGCCGCTATTGCAGTGAAGGGTATGAATATTCTCCTGCGCGGATCGGCGTTGCGTTTTGGTAATAATCTGCTCAACAACCAGAATCTGATCGAAGCCGGATCGAGTGCCATGCAGTTCGAAATGGCCCGTAAAGGGTTGGGGGCGGCCTATGAAAAATCCTTTCAGGAAGCGGGTCGCTTAGCGGCGGAATATGGATTTAGCCGCACGGGTCTGCTCAACTCCATGAACATGTTTACCGGCTTGAACGTAGGAAATCGAACGTTAAGTCGGGAAGAGGCCACCCGCATAGCCATGCAGGCAGGCAAAATAGCCCATGTGGGCGGCGTTCCCTTCGAGCGCGTCAACATCAACCTCCAGCAGTTGTTGGGACAGCCTACTCCCTCTGCGCGAGACCTTCGAGAGCTTATTCAGGCCGCCCCCATCATCGGAAAGATCGCCCAGCAGTCGATGGCGCGAAAGAACGTATCAGGGGATGTTTTCTCCTATCTGAAAGACAAATCCGAGTTGCTGAACGTCCTGAACGAGTTCGACCGCATGATCGAATCGAATCCGTTCATGAAGGCGCGAGGTATGGCTCAACTGTATAAGGAGAACGCATTCATCAAGATAGTGCAGGATAATGCGGAGTTTTGGCCCAAAATATCCCAGTCGTTGGGAATTTTCTACGACAAGCTGGCCATAGTTGCTAACCAGTATATCCCCAAGTTGGCGGATTTTATCTCTCCGGAGAAGATAGGAACAATGATGGCCGATGTAGAAAGCGCTATTTCGGGTCTCACCAAAATATTCGGCGGTATCATGTCCTTCTTGGGTTGGGTTGGGCGATCGGTCCCCTTTGGGCATGCCGACAAGTTTAATGTAGACGAAAAGTGGGTTCCGGGAGCTGGAGGCACTGTCAGAAAGGCATTTTCATTCGGGGATCGGTTTTACTATGACGCTCAGGGCAACAAGTACCCTGTGATAAATTCTGACAGTCTGTATGCGGCCCGGCAGCGCTCGGCGTTCCGGGATTTGGTAACACGGGACAGCTCCTACATTATCTCGTCGCTGGCGGCTCAGCGCGCTGGTTCCGCAGAGATGATAGGGGGCGTTCCTTACCCCAAAGCCGGATTTACTCCGACCTCATCCCAAAGAGCGGCCGCCATCCGAGAATTTCGAGCCAACTCCAAAAATTTCCTACAGAATCCCGGAATGGTTCTCAAACCCGTTCAGACGGTAGACGGCAGCACCTATTGGGACATAGACTACGGTAAACTCTTCAATCAACTCAATCCCGCGGCCGGATTGGATGGTAATGGCGCCAACTTCTCGGCCTCAGACGGGCTTTCCGACATCACCAAAGGTGCCCGATCCCTGATTATCAACTTCAATCGGGAGATCGTCAGCATGCCTATCAGCATCGACAACGTGAACGACGGCGCCGACTTGGGCGCTCAGCTTCAGGGAGCCTTATACGACAACATCATGCGCGGCTTGCAAGTCGCACTCAACAACGCAACCGGTGCAATGTAATGAATACCAGAGACCATCAAAATACGCAGGACACCTTCACTCAAGCCGCCACCCATCTCCAGCAGGCCGCCAGCTCCCCGGAGCAGATATACCAGCGGGCGAAGGATCAGGTGCTCGACGCCGCAGATGCGGTGTTGAACGCCCGAAAGATCGTGCTGTCGGAGGCAGGTATTGTCCGCGTGCTGATCGAAAGCCCCGGCGGCAAGATACGCACCGGCGACAACACCCCGGAAATGTCTCCGGCGCCGCTTTCCACCCAAGAGTATTCCACGTCCACGCATGAAGACGATGCCCAGCGAATCAGCGACGCCCTTTCCGGCCTGACGGATGATCCCATCGCTGACGCGATCTTCGTGTGCGGCGATTACTATGCGCCGCTTTCGCTCAACTTCTCGGTATCGGCTCAGAAAATAACCGACGAATCCCAGCTGGTGGACGGAATCAACATCGTTCAGCGGGTGGCCAAAGGCCCGAAAGTGGTATCGGTGTCGTTCAACATCCAGCGCCGGGAAGCGCAGGAGGTAGAGGATATGTCGGCCACCACCATCCGGCGCCGCAATGCCCGCGGCGGGGACCCCACGCCGGTATACAAGCTGACGCGGTTTCTGGATGAACTTTACGAGAACGACGAGGTTTTTGCCATCGAGAACACGGTGCTGAATAATGAAATAGGAATCGGTTGGGCGTTCATCAAGTCCTACCGCTTCTCGCCTATGCAGGGCGACACCTTCGGTTCCATCAACTTGGTATTGCAAGAGGTGAACATCGCCGATCCGCTTCTCTACACCAATTCCGCCAACACGCAGGATTCGCAGTCCGTGCCCACAACCGTGAAATAACATGGCCGTCCGAAACATAACTGGAAACTATCTGATCTGCGGAAACGAGGTTTTCGTTGAGGGGAAGAGCATCGGCCAGTTCCAATCCTTCGAATCCGACGAAACGCGCGAGAACATCGTTGGAACCGCATCCATCGAGATGCCTTTCTACACCATAGCCGCGAAGGCCGCGAAGGAGGTCGGTCGCGGGAGCGCCATCGCCGTTCAGCGGGTGGGAAAAAACACGACCACCTACGTTCGCATCAACCCGGACGACTGGAATATCAAGACCGGCGCCCGCATTCAGGTGTACGCATGGTATCACGACAATGCCGTCATCGGCCAGAAGTTCGAAAAGCGCCTTGAATTTGACGGATTCATCCGGGATGTTATCGGAGGGTTCCCGACGGTAATAAAGTGCGAGGATGCGGCATTTATGCTTCGATTCGGCACGGTTACGCAGTCGTGGCCCAAAGCCACTCCCCTATCCTCGCTTCTGCAACAGATGTGCGACACGGCCAACGCGGCGTTTGCGAAGTACCGCAAGGACAACAAGCTGACATACGCCTATCCCTCTCTGTTGCCGGACCCCAAATCCATGCAGAGCGATTTTGTGCTCAAACCCGCCACCGGAGTGTCGCCATACGATGTACTGGAGCGGGTGATCGTCGGCATGTATAAACTCTACGGCAATGTCCGCATCGAGAGCGACAAGGCGCGGGTATACTGCGGACTCGGAATCTCGGAATCCGAATCCCCCACCGTGGAGCTGGACACGTCGGTAAACGTGATAGCCCGCGACATCGTGCCCTCGGACATGATGTTCCAGAATTTCCGCGTCATCGTCCGGTATCTGGAGGACGGAACCATGAAAACCATCGAGAAAGGGGCGGAAAACGGCCTTGTGTACGACCTTCCCTTCACGCCGGGCCGCAATGCTCAGCAGATGAACACCACGGCGCTGTCGGTGCTGGCCGGCCTTCGCGCTCAGCGCAACAAGGGCACCATCACCACGTTGCTGTACCCCCTTGTTCGGCTCTACGACTACGTGAATTTCAATGACACCATCTTCAAGTCCCTGAGCGGCGGCTATTACGTCATCGGCCGCAAGGTGACGTGCGGAAAAGGCAAAGGCTACCGGCAGATACTGACGGTTACAAACAAGACATTTCTTTATCTGGCGAACTGATGAATCAAGGACAATTCATACGCAGTATGGAGGACTTCGGCAAGGACCTGCGCCGTCTGCTTGACGGCGTGAACCAGCCGTCCATCCTCTACGGCAACGTCGATTCAGTGAATGAAGAGGCCAAAACAATTAACGTTCGCATTGGTGATGCTGGACTGGTAATACCGGACATAAGCCTATCCAATGTCATCGGCGGGGATGCGAGCGTTATTTTTTATCCCGCCGTAAACTCCGCGGTGATCCTCGGCATGCCCTACCAACAGTCGGAGAACGCTTTCGTGGTAAGCTTCACGCGCGTAGACAAGATCGAAGCGTCGGTAGGCGGATATTTTTGCAAAATCGACAAAGAATCCATATATTTGTCGAAAGACGGGGGCGGCTCCCTCACCATTTCCGGCGATACGGTCACCATGAACGGTGGCGCAATCGGCGGCATGGTGATCCCGGACGCCATAACCAATGCCATGAACACCTTCGTGTCGGCGTTCAACAGCCATACACACGCCTACACATGGTCTGCGGCGGCCGGAGCAGATACTACGGCTCCCCCTGCAGGAAGCGTATCGCCTTTCAAGGCGGAGGATTATACGAACGACAAAGTGCAACAGTAATGAGCGACATTATTTTCGATCTGAAAAACAACGACATCGGCACCTCCAACGGCGATTTTGCCGTTGTGGTCGATCCGTCGATTCAGAACGCCACGCTCATGTTGCTGAAAAACCCCGTCAACATCCTGCAACCTCAGTTCGGCGTGGGATTCGAAACCTTCGCCCTGAACGCACGCCCCGATTACGTCTCCATGCTGGCCGCCACTGCCAAGCGGCAGGTTATAAAGGACGGCGCCGACTACTGCGACATCCGCATCACCGAGGGCGAGAACTTCGGCGAATACAGCGTCTCGGTAGACGCCCAATACCCCGTCGCCGAACCCGATCCCGATCTTATCATTCCCCCGCCGCCGGATAAAACACAACGCAACATCGAGGTGCGCATAACCGTGCAAGTAGGCGGTGGCAATTTCGGGTATTTGTCGGATGTTGACATCAAGATCAACTACACGTTGCCGGATGGCACGCAGTCGGATTGGTTGTCACCCACCTCGGTGGGGGAGATTCCGGATGATTCCGCGGCAGGCCATCATGATATATACATCTGGAACGGCGATAATGCGTCGCTCAAGCAGGTGACCATCAACGTTCAGGCCGTCAAAACCGGGTATCATATCACCTACTCGCCGTATTGGAATATCCACGCCGGGAGCGATGACGTATACTTCGCAACATCCATCGTAATGCAAGCTGATTAGAGTATGGCAACTTACAAAGTAAAATCCGGTGATACGCTGATGGACGTGTGCTACAACACGACCGGATCACTGCGTGCCATCAACGACATAATGAACGCCAACGGCTTCGACACCTACACCCCGCAGCTGGAGGCAGGTCGCATCATCGAGGTGCCGGACGTGGTATACAACAGCGAAGCCGTATCGGTGGCCGACGCGCGGCCGTTCAACAGTGCATCCCTGCCTTTCGACAACCTGAGCATGCAGATGGAACAGCTGGAATTTATGCTGGGCGATGTCGGCTCCATCATCTACACCTTTGACGGGTCAAAGATCGCGGGCAAATACCTTTCCCTGAATGCGAATAACAACAACGAAGGCTATGTGAACTGGGGCGACGGAACACCCGTGGAGTACATCAAAACCGATGGTCTGTTTGGTCACAACTACGCCGCCGGAACCACCGGAGAAGTCGTGGTGACGTTTCTGGGCACAAGCCAACATTTCGGTAGTGTCTTGCAAGATTCTAGACTTGAGGTATTCAAAGAGGCGCTCATTAAGGTAGACCTTACCAATGCCGACGCGGCATGCCCATCCGGAATGTGGAATAATGGCTTTTACAGGTGCGTATATCTGACGGAAGTGGTAGGGTCGTTCGCGGGAAAACCGAATATCAAAAACTGCAATTCCATGTTTATGAATTGCTGGCGTCTTACTTCCATACCGCCCCAGATGTTCAGAGGATGCTCCCGGTTGGATGACGCCGCATCGTGTTTTGGATTTGATTATCGAATCCAAAACGTGGACTATTTGTTTGCTGACTGCCCCGAACTTCGAAATATCAGTCAAGTATTTTATAATTCGGGCGCCATATCCGCAGTTGGCGCCTTCCAGAACTGCCCGCTGGCAAATACTACGGCTTATTGCTTGGCTGTTTGTAGGCGTCTTACCGACGTCACTGACATATTCAAGGGGTGTACCGGCATTACAATATTGCATTATACTTTCACTGAGTGCGATCTTCTCAACCCTCCTGTTAACATCTTTGACGACTGTAAGAAAGCTTCCTATTTCGCCAACTTATTTAGTAAACTGCCGGGCGTCACCAACGAATCTCCCTACACCGTGGTTAACGGGCAGAAAGTTCATCTTTGGGAACGAACCGCTGAACTTGGCTTTACAGTTCCGCAGACGTACGATCACTGCTTCTCAGATTCCCCCACCTTCGCCGACTATGCCAACATTCCGGAAGCGTGGGGAGGACCTCCGAAAACGGAAAACAACGTGAAGCTTCGCTGCTGGCCGATGAAGGCCCAGATAGTGGCCGATCCCACTACGATGGTGGGTGTAGTGCACCTTAACGGCGAAATTCTCGGTTACAACGTCGTGGAAAAAGACACGTCGGATAGGCTCGTCATAGACCTGACGCTGCCTACCGCCATCACCAGCGTGGCCGGACTGTACGTGGTGTTCTATTCCGAGAACGATGCGATAATCGGCGGTTCGCTGGCGTTGGCAGATAACGTTGCGGCGCCGACGGAAGGGGCCGTCTACGAAACCTACTACAATGCCGGCTACGGCGACAACCTGCCGTCTATCTACCCCGTATTCGCGCCGAACAACGACCTTACGCCGGGCATTATCAACTCCTATTTCCAGCCCACCTACAACGTCCATATCCCGTCGCTGGGGGACTTTGAGGTCGTAGGCTCCGAGAGCGTTTCGGATGCGGTTGAAATAACCCTCCAAATCACCGAGCTGGGTTGGTCGTATTACCTGTCATCCGGAAGTGATCTGTGGATTGACATGCAACAAAAGCTGGAGACCGAGCATGGCATACCTCTATCGGCGCTCGCCGAGGATGGATGCACCCTCACGCTGTCCGTAGCAATCGAAAACTACGTCATGACGGCGCCGGCGATCGAGTTCAACACCATGCGCGGCTCCATCATGCCTATTCTGGATTTCACGTACGTACCTTAATTTAATGAAATCTTTATGACCACTTATGAACAAATAGTAGCCAACATCGGCAAAACCATCTCGTCGCTCACGAGCACCAGCAATTCAGCCATCTGGCGCCGGCTGGCCGCGGTATTCGCCGAGACCATCAATACTGTTCTCCTGAATCAGTCCAATTCGGAGGTTGTGATCGAGACGGCCGCCCGAACGTTGCGAGTCATGGGGAAGCAGTACTACATCGACACGGCGCTGGCGTTCCAAACCGGCGACAACTTGGTGGTTGTCGATCCGTCCAAGTACGCCTACGGCTACGAAACGGTCGATCCGGCCAAGCAGATCATCAAGCAGGTGGCCATTCGTGTGGATGCGCAGAAAAACGTCATCAACATGCACGTCTGCACGCAGGATGCGAACGGCAACAACGTGGCCCTCACGGCCGAGCAGCTGGCGGAGTTTTCAAACTACATGACGGCCAAATCGGCATTCGGCATCAGCATGATGATCTCGTCGCCGACTTCCAGCATCATAACCACCACCCAGCTCCTCATTCGCTATCTGGACACCTACTCGCTGTCCCAGATCAAGAACAGCGTGAAGGAAATCCTTATCACCACGCAAGGAACCCTGCTCGGCGACTCCCCGGTGTTCGTGAACGACATCGAAACCGCCCTCGCCGGCGTGCCGGGCGTGCGCGACGCCTACTTCGTGGGCATCACCTGCGACGGCGCCGAGCCGACCAACGGCATTCTGACGCCGGCATCCGGCTACTTCAATTTCAGCGCGGCACTGCAAAACCTGACTGACATCGTAGTATTTAATCCCATCCGGTAATGCTTCGACATCTATCCATACCGTGGCTTTTGTTCAACATCCTGCGTCCGCAGTATGCGCTCAACCACGACTCCAGTCCGACGCTGAACGTGTTCTACAAGTTCCTGTTTTGCTGTCTGGCGCCGCTGTTCCCGAAGATCGAATCATACGAGGCGTGGTGCAAGAAATACTATGCGTTGGCGGCCAACGACGGCAGCTGTATTTCCATCCAAGCCTACCTGAATGCCTACTACGGGGACTTCGGGGAGATAACTGTCACCACGGCGCCGGTTTTCGACACCTTCATGTTCCCGTACAGCTCCGATATGTCGCTTGGCACTTTGATGTTCCCCTATTCGACCGACATGTCGAAAGGCGTGGAGTTCTACCAATACGGTAGCACGGCGAATGCTCCGGTCGTGACCATCCCCGCCGGGCTTAAAAACGCGGACGTCTACCCGGACTTTATCGCAGACCTGAACGCCCTTGTGGCCTATGGAATCCAATATTCAATAGTTGTAAATTAAACTCCCATGTCTCTCGCCTCTATCCTCAAAGACACGATTCTGCCTTACGTGAAAACCATCGGTAACAACTGGTGGTTGGGATTCGTCGGCTACTTCGCTCCCATCGGGCCGCTGGTCCTTGTGATGGTATGTTTCATCATGACGGACTTCGTCATCGGCTGTCTGGCATCCTACAAACGGGTGACCGCCGCTGGGAAGCGCTGGTGCTTCTACTCCGACGCGGCGTGGCGCACGATCTACAAATTTGGCTTCTGCACAATGGCGGTCGCCGGATTGTATGTCATCGGGAATGACGTGCTGGGCGGAGACTTCGGCGCCGACCGGCTTCCCAATATTCTCTGCGCGATGGTATGTTTTACGGAGCTGTGGTCCTTTTGCGAAAACGCGGCCCATCTCTCTGGTTCGAAACTGTTCTTGTGGCTCCGGCAGTTCACCATCAACAAGGCGAAGCGCTGGGACGAGGACGTGGCCAAAGACATGGATGACTTAATCAAAAAATAACGATATGAAAAGATCAGAATTGCTTGCCGAAGTTCAGAAAAACTTCAAGATAACAGAGCTGGTATGTCCTCATGTCTACCAGCGCGACGGCGAGAAGGCATGGCGGTATTTCTCCAATGAATTTCTCGAAACGCTCGTGGCCATCCGCAACATCCTCGGCCTTCCCATGACCATCAACAACTGGGTGGGCGGCGGTCAGTACAGCCAGCGGGGCCTGCGATGCAACATCTGCGATCTGGTGGCGTCGAAAACCCGCTCCGGCTTGCTGTATGTCTCGGCTCATATGCTCGCGCAGGGGTTCGACTTCTCCACTACCATCCCCTCTCACAACGTGCGGGAAATCCTCAAAAAAAACGCATCCAAACTTCCCTATCCTATCCGGCTGGAGAAAGACACCTCTTGGGTGCATGTCGATCTCTACCGCGTAGACGACAAGAAAAAAATCACCGAATTTAACGGTTAACCAACATGGCAACAATCAAGAAATTCATAGCCACTTCGAACGGCAACCGGGTGTTCGTCTCGGACCTTGCCGCGATGGCCGACACCATCTTCGGCATGATGGGCGCGTGGCCGTGCCCGATTCCCTACTGCATTTTGAAGGGAGTGATAGGCCCTCAAAACACCTCCCTGCGAATCAACAAGGGCGGCGGCGTGCTGATGTACGGCAAGTTTTTCCCGACTCCGAACGGTGATACCCTTTCTATCCCGAAGGGCAGCTATCTGTATGCCAAAGCCCAGAACGACACGGCAGAACCCCGAACCTCGTCCACGGGACAATCGTACTACCAGAACATCGTCTATTCCCTCATGGTCACTACGGCCAAGCAAACGGGAACATCGACCGACTACGAAGCCGAAACTGGTCTGTGGAAGATCGTGGACGGCGCGGTTACGGGAGTGATGGAAACCACGGCATGGATCGCCTACGTAAAATCCATCAGCACCTTGTGGCGCTGGGACTACATCGACAACAACCTGCCTGCAAACATCGTGCAGACGCAGGCAGTAGCCGATTCCGCCATCACTACCCCCAAGATGGCGCCCGGCTCCGTGACCAGTGCCATTTTGGCGCCCGGCTCCGTAACCAACTCCATTTTGGCGCCCGGCTCCGTAACCAACTCCATTTTGGCGCCCGGCGCCGTGACCCTCAATAAGATGGCATTTTCTGTCGGCATGCCCTATATGCCCTCTTACCGGCCTACGATTGTAGACACCACCGTTCACGCTACTCCGTGGGCATGGCTGGTGATCGAAGCGTCGGATCAGGCCAAAAACATAATCATTACCTCTGAAGCACCCCTGTCCTCCGAGGGGGCGCCTATCAAAATTGTGGTGAGCAACAAGACCAAATTAGGCCTTTCACTGACCCTTACTCAGCCCAACAACACCACAAAGTATCTTATAAATATCCCGTCTCAAACCATCCTGATCGTAGACGGAGTGTGGATGTCAAGATCGTATTCTTTCGTGACGTACGCCGGTAAAAACACGTACCCTTGATCGGTTATTCGAGCATATATGTAAAAATAGGGCCAAATGGCCCTATTTTCCTTTGTTATTTCGACGATCTTGGCCAGTACTTGGTATAGGCCCACAAGAGACCATACGCCACAAATACTGCGGCCATTGCGGCTACGATAACGTAACCCATCGTCTTACTGATAAGCGACAATGCGATCAGCACTATCGCGGCCCCGATCAGGGCAATCAAAGTCCACTTTTTCATCGTTTCTTTTTTTTATAGTTCTTATTGGTGGAAGTATATTTGTATTCATCCGCCACGTCGGTTCCAAATTCCAATCTTGCCTGAACTGAAAATCAAACAGCTCGTCGGCTCTACGGTGAAACTCCACTTCTATGACTTTCCAGCCATAGTTGTATTCTTCCTCCTGCTGTTTCATTACCACCTGATTATATTGTAAGATACGCCTACTCCAATGTAGGGGTACAGCCTCACATCCTGCTTGAGTACCGCGCCGTACCCTGCCTGCACTCCTATCCCCCACCGGGTTTTTCGAATCGGGCCTTGCACGACCTGCGTCTGTTGATTTACCTTCATCCAATCCAACTGCGGGTGGAGGTCTCCGATGGCCGGGCCGCTCACCTGCGCCGACCAATCCGGGCCTGAGTACGGTCGCGTCTCTACAGCTACCTGTAATTCAGTGCTATCCGGACCCACTTTTACGATCTTGGTTTCCGTCACTGTCACCGTATCGACCGGAGCAAACACCAGATTGGGGACCCGCACCGTTACCGAGTGGTAGGTGCTCGGCCCGGCTTGAGGCTTTTCGTAGTACACTGTCACCACCTGCCGGTCGATGATAGGGTCCGCCGGCCATAACCATCGACCCCCCACTACACCTACTGCCAGCCCGATCAGAAGAGACACGGTAATTTTAAGAGCATTCATAGCTTTTTGGCTGGAAAATTCTCGGCGGTCGAATCTTTTACGACCTCCATTAATGCCTTCTCCACGGCTTTCTGAACCTCTTTATCGAGGTCCACGGGCAGGCGTATTCTTCCTACCAATACGCAGAGCAGCGCAAATGCCTCCAGCGTCAACATGATGGCCAAGATGGCCACTGCAAATTCCAATTCATTTCCCATGTTATAGTTGTTTTCGATTTGTTATGGCTTCTGCCAGTATTCTCGTGAATGCGTCGCCGCCGAATCTCATGACCTCAAGTCCCCTTGACATGGGGGTGCATATCAGAACAGCCCATCCGTCGGCCGCGGCCTGCGACATCTTTTCGTACTCCTTCCCCAACGCTACAGGGTTCGAGTGGCGCCCCCCTACGAAGTTACCCCCATTTAATTCTACTGCTATCTTCAACTCCAGACATGCGTAGTCGAACCGCCAGCGACGGGGTGGGTGGAAACGATACTCCGAAATCCACTCCAACCCGGTCGTCTGACGCAGTATTTGCAGGTATGCGTCCATCTACTCCTTCAAGGTTTGGGCGGCAAACATGTAGTAATGCCGCAGGGTGCTGGCAATCTGGGTCAGGTCGTTCGATGCGGCGCCATCCCAAACCCCCTCCTTGTCGTTCTTGTTGATGATCTCGATGATCTCGGCCAGCTCGTCGCGGGTCTCGCGTACATAACGCCGCCAGTCGCCCAGCGTTACCATGTCGGCCACCACGGAGGTTTCGATGAATCCCGACATGCTGTGCACCGGAACTCCGCCCAGCTGAACGATCAACTCGGCGACATTGTCGGCTGCTTCGTTGAGCTTTTTATACACTTCGTCGAAAAAAGGGTGCCAGCTCTTGTAATGCTCTCCGTACAGCGTCCAATGACGCCCGCGGACATTCTGGGTAGTGACGGCAATCGTCGCCAGCAATCGGTCCAAAATCTCAAATTCCATAATCTATGTTTTTAAAATGGTTCTTCGTCTACATCGTCATGGCGCGCCCAACGATTCTTGGATGTTTGTTGCTGAGCCGCCTGATTGTCTTTCAGCCACGGCGCCCTACGCCCCTTGCCGATGAAAGCCGCCTCTCGGTGATTTCCTTTCCCCCAGTCTATTGCAATGAAGTACTCGTTTCCCCATTTGTCGGGTTCTTTCAGTTTCTGAATCTTGATGTTGATGGAGCTGCCTATGCCACCCCGACATCTAAACTCTTTGATGGCTTCGTCAGGGATCATGTCCAGTCGCACCTCGGCGATAATAACTTCATCTGCCATACGCAAATATAATCAAAATGCTTGAAATTGTTCTGATCGCGTCGTGTCGGCGTCTGCCGTGTACTCCACGGTCCCATGCGTGCTGTACACCCGGTCCCGACCGGCGTTGTCGGTTCGGACGATCCCTTCGAGCCGTCCGGAGGCATCCCGAATCTCGCGGGAGCCGTCGTTACGGGTGCGGACGGTGTGAGTCACGCGCCCTTTCGAGTCCTTTATCGCCCGGACATCCTGTCCGTATGCCCGCTTTACCCCGGTAAAAGCGATGCACACCACTGAAATCACGATGGCAAGCAGCCACCACAGCACCCACGTAGGGCGCACTTCCCCTTGGTTTTTCATTTTTCCGTCTTTTTTGTTTGTAATTCCGCAAGAAGGGCATCGGTATATGCCACAGCATCATAGGCGGCGGAGCTGTATATTGATCCATTATCGTCCAAGTTCTTCCCACCATGACACACTATCCCGTCTATTATTTTTAACATAACCTTCTCGGCAAATTCGCGCCGACATGCCACCCGGTCAACTGGTAAGGAATCCTTACAAGTTGGGGTATCAACTGTCAACTTTTCTTTGACAGTTGGTCCGTACTCTCCACGCGCCAGCTTCTCGGCGTAGTCGTCGTCGCGCATCATAAGGTCGCGTTCGTTGTTACCGTATCCACCAAACCGACCGTCTTCATAATAAAATTCAATACCCTCCCTGCCACCCCGATCCAGCAATGCGATTATTCTGCCTGAACATCCGTGGCGATCAGTGCATATAATTCTGGCACTCACTCCCTCCCTCGTACACACCGGCGCGCCTGCTTTGGCGGCTTCAAGATCAAAAACTCTCATAATTATTTCAGTTTTTCGATATTTTGCGAGAATCTCGCTATTTCAGTAATTCATAAAGTGTTTTATCCTTTGCTATCGTCCCGATTTTCACCCGTTCCGCCTCTTCTTTGGTGTCGAACTTTAGCACCATTTTTTCGCGTATTGGACATCCATTGTCCCGCCAAATTACATCTACCATAAGATGCCACTTTCCATTCCAAAATGCGGGTCCCCCGAATATCTCGGCCACGTAAGCATATATTTTACGGGTAACTATTTGACAGATCAAGTCGCTCATTTCACCAACTCAAATTCGTAAACCACGACCCACGGATTCGATGCCCACGTACCCCGGCCGGAAACCTTGTCGATTAGTGCGGCGAAGGCTTCGCGGGGAGTATCAAACCATACCTCCCGCCATCGCTTAGTGTCGAAATAATAATACATCGGACTTCCATTCCTCGCAAATTCCACACGCACACCCTCTTTCAAACACTCGGCATCCGAAATATCCTGCAACCGCTCGCAACGGATTCCCGTGATGCGGATTTGGTGGGGCATATACTCGGCTTTGACGAACATTTTGTTAATCCACCCTGCGTGATTTGTTATATCGCTCCCGTCTGCAAACTCATTATACCAAATTCCGTTTTCCCACTTACTCTCATCATAAGTTGAAAAATAGTTTTGCGCCACGGCCACGATCTCGCCGACCTTGTAGCGGGTATACTTCGAGAGCCTGACATCAATAAAATCCCCGTATTCGTTTTCATAAACCAAGGTGTTGCCCCTCGTGTCCCACGTAAGGCCGAAAAATTCATCAGGAATCAGCCGCCTCGTCATAGTCTTTCGGCCCTCGATCACCGCCTGCGTCAAGCCGTAGCGGTCGTTAAACATTATCTTCTGCATGGCTCTGCTGTTTTAGCTCCGCAACACGGCGGAGTATGTAATTACGTTTTCGAATGAAATAGTTATGCCAGTAAATTCCGTAGCTCCAACGCGTTAAATATGGCCCCGCAGGCTCCGGTATTGCCGCGTTAGCCTCCCGCCTCAGTCGGCGCAGTAGTTTGATTTTCATGCCTCATAGGGATTTTTGGGTAAATCGTGAACGTTTATTGCCGATCCATCGTCGATCAGACCTCGGTAGTCGAAGTGCAGGCGGCAAAGGAAATCATACAGTTTGTAAGAACATGTTATGATGCATGCAGTCGAACTGTTGAGGGAATCAGTACGTATAAATGCTTTCCACTCGTGCTCCCATAAAAACCAGTCTTTCCAGTAGCAGGAATACATTCGTTTGTCTGCCTGTTCAAATATCCATTGAGCACTTTCCTGCTTCTCGACTATATTCGCCAGTTCGGCGATCGGAATAAACGCTTTCCCGTCGTTATAACCCCGCTCGGTTATCTCCACGTACAGATCGGACATCGGCCGAAGTATCGGCTTCCCCATGTTGTCAGGCAGGTCAGGATAGTAAAATCCTTTAATCCCTGCCCAAATGTTTATGAATCCTGATGGCTTAATACAGTGAAGTCGGTAGGGTAAATACCCTATTACGTCAGCAAGTGTAAGTTCTCGTTTCATCTTATCATTGGTTGTTTTATCTCAATGGTTTGTATTGTATGGTCTATTGTAGGAGGGTAATAGTCGATTGCCATTCCGTTTACCATGATGTCGCAATTTTCGGCACCCATCCCTACCGCCCAGTCGTAAAGTTCCTTCGGTGTCATAGTCTCGCCTTATTCGTGAATCTCCCGCCAGCCGAGAACTTCGTCCCGACCAAAGGAATTGGTTCCAATAAGCCAGCGTCCCATTTTGTTGCTGTAAGAGCCAATGTCGTAAATCCTTGTAGTGATCCTTACGAGCACAGCCCATTCATGATCCGGAACGCTTTCTTTCGGATCGTTCCACCGGGTCAGTTCCTCATAAGCGGCAATATAAGCGTCCACCATCGCCTGCCTGTTGTACGGGTGCACGCTCCCAGCTCCCTGTGAATCCACCCACTCTATCGCCCTTTCCTCAATCGTTTTCATTCTCGTTTAGTTTTTGGATGAATCTCGCTTTCGCTCCGCATCCGATATTGCCATCAGCCCCAAACGAGCACCCTTTGGGACAATTCGCGGCACAAAACGCCCTCACCGCTTCCTTCCGCATCCGCTCCTCGGCATCCCGCTCGGCAATCTCGGCTATTCGATACGTGTCAGATGGTGCAATCCATCCACTGAATGGATAAAATTTTTCCAACTTTTCCAGTTCTTTTTGCGCTCGTTTACTTTTCATGGTTGGTTATCTTTTGTGTTTAACTTTCCGATTAGGTATACAGGAAATCCAGCCCCAGAACGGTATGCGCCGCTTCAAGTAGTCCGGATCATCCTCATGGTTGTATGCCTCGGTCTCAAAGCAGGTGTAGTAGTATGCGCCCGGATAAGGCGGGATAATCACCTCAATCAGCCACGAAATACCGTAGCAAATCCAGCCGGCGAATAGGATTCCGACCACCGCCAGAACCCAACCCCACCATGCAAACGAGTAGCTTATGGCGACGGGCAGAAGGATTACCGCGAACAGCACGGTCAACTCGATCTGCTGGGCGCAGTGGATTCCTTCGTGGCGGCGCGTTTTCTCAGTCAGATGCTGGTACTTGGGCTTCCGGGTGAACGCGAACGCAAGCCATGTTATCCAGCTGAACCCCTTGAACGGGATCAATTTGTTGTGGACTTCAATAGGTAGCTTCGACTGCTCGATGCTCGTTACTTGGTTTTTCATAATTTGTAGTTTTTGAATTCAACACTCTTGAAAATAGCCTTGTGGTTACACCAACGCGCCAGCCGTTTTTGCTCCTTCGTCGGCTCAATGTTATTATCGAAATCCCGGTAAGGCTGGGCAAACGGGCAGACTTTCAATTTACGCAGGGCGTTGATCCGCTCCAATGATTCATCGACATCTTGTATCAGGCAGTAGATGAAAATGCGATATGGCTTGATGCCTCGGCGCCCCAACTCTTTGACACACTTTGTAACTGCCTCCAGTTGCGATATCCGGTCGCAGGCAAACCGAATATGCTGAATCCACTTCACCCGCGCCAGCAGGTCGAGGATGTAGGGATCATCGCACGCCCTCCGGGCGTCCAGCCCTTGATTGAAGTCAACCGCGATACCCATGCGGATTATTTCTTCGATCTGTTCAAACCCAAAGTCCGATGTCAGCACGTTGTTGTCGAGCAATACAGCCCGGCGTTTATCGCCGATGAACTCCCGTAGCGGAGACGCGGGCCGGATGGCTCCTTCTTTGTGCGGAACGATGCACCACGGGCAGCGGTTCGGACAGCCGCGGGTAAGGAATCCGTAGGCTTCATTTACTCCGTACAGCGAATAGTCCGGGCAAATGTGTTCAACCTCTTCCGGCAGTACCGTCGCATAGTCCCGGACTCCCGTTCCGCCCCGGATCACCTCGCAATGGTAGATGTCCGGACAATCGGGCGTGAAAGTGAAAACCTTCGACATGTAAATCCGGTCGTAGCGACCGAACATCGGGTCGGCGAACTCCACCAAATCACCCTGCGCTTTATGCCAAGCTGACAGTTTCATCAGCGCGAGGTTCGGGAAGTTGTGACCGTCTATGTCAACCAAACCTATTCGCATAATCCGTAATAACTCATGCAGCTGGTCGCTGTATCGTCGTCGAACAAACTGCCCGTGGCGTTCTGCCATTCGACACATCGCACGACGCTACGTATACTCGGATATTTCTCCCCCTCGGCGAAACATCGTTTGGGAATTGAAAATGGGCCAAAAAAAGTTGCATTAACTTCTTTTTCGAGTTTTTCTATCTCATCTATTCGTTCAGGTGACTGTCTGGAAATATTCAGGATGTTACGCTGAACACCCATCACGCACGGCCAACATCCAACACGCTTATACCCCATCTTATATAGCGGATTCGGCTCCAAACCAGCATCAAGGATGTAATCAATCACCTGCTGTGCTGACCAGTCAAACACGGGACGAAGCAGGTCGTCGGAATATTTCTCGCAAAATGATGCGACATCGGGTTTACGATATGTGTGATACTTCGGCTTTCCGGTTTTGCTGTAACCGTATGGCTCAAAATAGTATTTGAAATGCCTACATTGAGCATCCATATTTGCCCGTTTAGGCGATTCGGCTGCGCGAATGCCTTGAATAACCAACATATGGTCATTTATTTCGTCAAGCATGTAATCAATGATGGGCTTGGATTTCAATTCTAAAGTACAAAACCGCATGAACATCGAAGGGAATACTCCTCTTTGGCGAACAAGGTCCTTCATACCGTCGTACTTTTTCGACTTGAGCGTCACCAAATCCAAGTGGAGTTTATCCGCGATCCGGTTGATGTACTCGTAGGTCAGCGGATGCTCCCAGCCCGTATCGCAAAATACGGTCGTGAAGTTCTTGGTGATATGCTCGCGTGTCCAAAGAAGCGCCGCAAGGCTATCTTTCCCACCCGAAAAGGTTACTATGACTTTCATACTCATTGCTCGTTAAAGTTTAACCGATGGGAATTGTCTATTAATCATTTTAACCCATCAAATTTCGTTTAAAATTGTTTTTGCGATAAGATGTACCACTTTGATGGTTTCATTCGATTCTACCCAGCTAAGAATCGCAAACAGGGGTATTCTATATTCTTTCCTTGATTCCGAATCTGGCTTTATCAGCTTTTGATACCCAAAACGGCTTCGGATTATCCCCTACATACACCGGCGCGTAATCGCTGGTTGTGGTGCTGTTTTTGTCGCACTGATTCAGCATTTCGGCATAGGTGTAGATCGTGCATTTCAAATCACTGCCTATGACGTCAGCAATGGTGAGGGTTTTGTAGGTGAAGTTGTCGATAACTCGCGTCAGGCAGTATTCCAGCCTTTCAGCGGCGATGTTGTTCTTTACAATCCGCTCCGTGAGAAGATTCCAAAAGTCCCTCGACATCTGGGGAAAGGCCACCTGCAATTTTTTCACGGAAGTCAGGATATGCTCCATTGTCGCCTCCGGCCCCCCAAATACTGATACCTCACTTTTCCCACGGCTGTTTAGTGTGCGCACGAGCATATCCCTCGTATACTGCTGCGATAAGCTCTTCATCGGTGCAACCTCTCTGTTGTTGATTTCCATTGTTTTGATTCGGTAAGTTTTCTATTTTTCTTAACCAATTTCGGAAATGCCGTTTGGCATCGCTCAAATCCCGTCCGTTGCATCCACTCACAACCAGTTCCCCCACAAACTCCCCGATGCGCCTTTCGATATAATCCCTTTCTTTGTGAAGATTCATACACATGGCCTCTATCCAACCCTGCTCGGCCAACAAGACTGCTCCCAGCTGCCCCACTACAACGTACCGGCCGGCCGGCTTTTCTTTTTCCGCGCAACCTTTTTCTTTTTCTTCGAGAGGGGAGCGGTGGATAGGGTCGGTTTTTCTCAAATCCTGATTCCCTTTTTTGGAACTTGGCTTTTTTTCTTTTATTTCTTTTTTTAAAAATAACCCAGTATCAGTATCAGTATCAGTATCAGTATCAGTATCAGTATCAAGGTTCGTCTGGGTTCGACTGGGTTTCTCTGGGTTCCCAAAATAACCCACTGGGTTTTGTTGGGTTTCTTTGGGTTTCTCTGGGTTTTTGTTGGACTTAGGCCTACCTCCCCTTTTCCCGTTCATCCTATTCCTTTCAACAATAGCGTCATAGCGTTTTTGATTCTCGTCGATATATGGTTTCATCAGATCAAAAATCATTGCTACAATCGTGGAATCGCCAGTATACTCGTCACTGTTGAATCCGTATCGCATGATCGCATCCAGCACCTCCCCCTTCTCTGCCATAGACAGCCTGTTGGTAGCTGTCATAAGACTCCGCGGTATCACCATTGATTCTTTCATGTTCATAAAATAAAAAATCCTTCTTTCGATTCCCAGCTCTGGCCAGCGTGGGAATCTACTCGAAGGATATGTTATTTGCGCATCGGGCCAGCAATGCTACACGCAAATATACGAAACTTTCCGGAAATTCCCAATACTTCGGGATATTTTTTAGTGATGTTTTTGGATTTTGGGACGTTTGAAAATATACTCCATTCTCTCACCTATGACCAGCACCCGAACCAAATCCCAGCCACGAACTCCCAAAGCGTTCATTACTTCTTCTGGCATCGGGGCGTATTTGCTGCCCACGATTATTTTGTACTCTATCTGGGTCATATCGAATCGTATTTAACGGGTTGAATGCGCTTCATGTCCGACCACACGAAGCCGCGGGCCTTGAGTTCCTCCAGCAGTTTTCGGTCGGTGTAGCCTGCCATATCGGGATTGTGAATCTCCCCCCCTCTCATTTTCTTTTCGGTTTTTTGCGGGCCGCGAAGTTTCGAACTTCGTCCTTCGCCGGCTCCGCTGGTTTGACATCAGGTTTATTTTCGGTTATAATCGGCATCTCGATCCCTTCTTTCGGCTCGAAGTAAATGCACCATTTGTCCATGCAAATCGTCAGCGTTCGCGCCTTGAGGCAGTGAAAAACATGCTCTCCGGACCAGTGCACGCACGCAGTGCAGTTCACCTGCGGGCTGTCCAATACGGATCGGCGCGTACTATTTTGCTTTACCATTCTCCGGGATTGTTGGTTCTACCATCGCCATCAACAGCATTTGGACGATCAAAATAGGCAGGTACAAATACAACAGCCAACTACTTTCCGGAATCTTGAACTTTTTCATTGTGTTTCTTGTTTATTTCAACTTTTATCCAGTCGGGAAGATTCGATTCGGCCACCAAAGCGACATTGTCGATCTTCACTATTTTCAGCGCGCCGGTTTTGGCGTAATGGTAGAGAGAACTCAGCGGAATGCCGCTCGCGTCGGCCAGCCATCGCAGGGTATGAAGGTTTCGTGTGTCAGTTATCATACCCCCCCCCTATTTGGATTGTTCGGCATTTTCTACACGGGCGATCATCGCCTCATCTTCGGTCTGTCCGTCGGGGTATTCTACCTCGGTTTCATACTCAATGTTGTCGGACATAGGCGTGCCGTTGTCGAACTTAATGGCGGTGGCCAGCTGGTTCATGGCCGTGGTAGAATAGGGATCAATGATCGCACCCTCGCGCAGCACCCGTTTCGATACGGTTTTATGGTACATTACCTCCGGATTTGTTCGCCACATTCCGGTGGGCTTATTGAAGGATTTCGAATACCTCTGTCCCCAAGCCATCAATTCCTCGATGGTCATGTAACAATACTTCTCGAAGCCCGTGAGCTGCCGAATGTAGGCGATATATCCTTGCAGGATTTCCCGCTCGTGCGGCGCATCGTTGTACTTGTATTCCCCCGTAAAGGGATTGTGGGATAATATATCCCCCTCGTACACTTTTGCCGTGTTGAATGTCGCCATCGTGCCGGTGCGGAAGGCCAGCTGTTGAAGGCCGCGGTTCATCACCTGAAACGTACACCGGTCGCCGTAGGGGATCAGGGCCGACTGGCTCAGGTTCGGGTCGATGGACAACCCCGTGCAGGCCGATACCATCGCCGATCTCACCACCGTGCGCGGGTCGCATTTGTTGAGGGCCGCGGCGGCCGGATCGCGCATCAACAGTAGGATTGTTTGCATGAACCGCGGGGCGAATTTCTCCCCCAGAACGTCCATGAATTGGTCGCGGGTGCTTCCTTTCGTGAGCCATGATTTGATTTGTTGGAAATTACTTTGCGTTACGCTCTTTTGCGGGGCCTGAATGGTTACGGCCTTCGCCTGTTCGGTCATCTGTTTTGCGTCCATAGCTGAAATTTTTGTCAAGTAGTTTTTTGATTCCGTCTTTCCATCCGCCGGAGGTAAAGCCGCCGCGGGTGTTGTCTGAGAGGTTGTGCCACCGCATGTTGGTGGGGTACACGTCGAAAATACCGATTGCGCTGCCTGTAAGTATAAAACCCTCTTCCGTGGTTCTCTCGTCCACATTTATGCGCCTTCCCATCGACCGTATGCACCTGCAAACACGCATTTGGTAGGGGGACAAATTTTCGATTCTCATGTCATACCCTTTGACCCTCGAATAGTCGGTTATCAACTCGGTGATCTGCCTCGTTCGCCGCGCCACCAGCTCTTCCTTGGTTTCCATCACTTTTTTATGTCGAATTTCCGATACGCTGAAATGGTGGTATACTCTTTGGCCAGATCGGGGTGATCCTCGCTAAATTTGGCCAGATCGAAACGCCTCTGATGAATGGTGCGGTAGGTGGCCAGCGCCCGGCCTTCGTAGGCAAGGGTATCGCGTTCGTCGAACAGCGCCGACATTTTCGCCTTGATTTCCTCGTATTTCTTGGCCGCTTCATTCGCGTTGCGCTTGTAGATCATCGCCTGCTCGTGCATTTGCGAGACTTCATGCCCCACCTTGATGATCCCGGCCGTGGATTCGGGGTGCAACAGCTGCACGTCATCGCCATTTATAGGCTCCGGCTGTTCGCCCCCGATAATATGGCGTTCATACCATGCGCACGCCATTTCGATACACTTGCGGACATAGTCCCGGTCCGGCAATATAAGGCGCGATTTGAGGGATTTCGAACCGTCATTTACGGCCAGATATGTGCCGGGCCGTCCGCCTATCTCAGCTTCGAACTGGCATTGCAAAAACCATTCGGAGGGGATAGTTTCCTGCACGTCGAAGTCAACGTACATAGCGGTGTCCTTGATCTCCAAGAACGGACGCCCGGCAAGGTTCGTCCCCTCCTTGAAAATCTCGCGGTCCGGGGCCACTTGAATGTAATCGGGGTACTCGTCGTTGTGGAATACGGCGATCTCTTTGGATCGGCCCACCACCTTGAGGCCTGTCTGCTGTTGGAACCAGTGCGCTATTCCGTCCTCCATGAACCGCCCGCGATACATGGATTCCTTGATCGGCTGCGCGTCCCGGTTTTTCCATTCCAACCACAATTGCAGTGGGGTTTTGTGATTGCTCAGGCCGAGGATTATGCCTATGTTCGATCCTCCAATCACGAAGTTTTGGCTTCGGTATGCCAGCCACTCGGCGCGGGTCTTGAAAACTGTTTTGCGGATTGCCATGTTATTGGTTGGTTTTAAGGAAGGCTATCGCCATTTTCCGGGGTTCTACATGGATTGTTGCGCTTTCGTGATCCGGAAATATTTCGATATTCCGGAATTGGACCGCATTCAGGACCGGGTAACTTCCCTCCGGAATCTGCACGGATTTCCAATACAGATCGGCGGAGATGATGACCGTTACGTCCTCGCGCCCGTTCGGGGTGTCGATGTTGACCACTTCCGACCCGGAAAAGAAATCACCGTCCAAATGGTCCTTGAATGCTTCGGCAATGGCGTCGTACGCCGCAGTTGACAAATTGTAAATCATAATTTTGAATTTTTAAATAAGCTATCCTTGTTGATAATCTGAATCGTAGTTGAGATCAACCTCCGTTTGATGATAAATTCGTAGTGGGTGTCCGGGCAATGTTCCCAAAACGGATCGCCGGGTTCTGCCCACCATTCGTATACGTAATAATTTCCGGGCTTCTGACGCTTCGCAACGTCTTTGATGTATTGCAGGTCCAAAGAATCGGCGATCTGCGTCCCTTCGGCCGAAAAAAGGGTGTATCGGGCGATTTTCATTTTGTGCGAACCATCATTAAATCAAATTTGCTATTATCCTCGCCCGCCATGGCTCCGCCCTCAATGGTCCATGAACCATTATATACCTCCCCGCTTGGGGCTATTATTCTAGCGGCGAGTTTGTACACATCCGCGCGGGGACGTAATTGTATTTCACCGGCTAATTTCCAGCCGATCCGGGTTTGCAGGATGTAATCCCCGGTCATGTACTTCGTCAGATCAAATTTTTCCATAATAGTGTTGTTTTGCGGTTTAACTTGCGAAGGCCGGGGAGGTGATCCCCGCGGACGGTTGCCCGGCGGTCTGCCGCGCCTTCTCCACGCGATGCGAATGCTTCGCCAATACAATTTTGCCACTTTATGCCGTCGCGGGCGGCTGGGGTTTCGGCCAGTGGCGGACCCCTCCCCCGAAGGGGGCTATTTCGTTACCTCGTGGATTTCGCACTGGCCGAGTATCGAAACCTCCACCAGAACCACGTCGCCGGCGTCATACACCCGTTCCACCCGGAACGAATACCGGAACATAAGCCAACATATCGCGGCGGTCACAATCGCAGTAACCAGATACCGCATAAAAGTGCATTTTTTCATGGCTCTATCTTTAATCTCTTCGATATGTTTGTTATTCATGCAGGGGTAGGCTGATTAGGACCCTCACGCGGATTCATTGTGCGCTCCGAAGGCACAAATAACGTCGCAAATTTGGGTCTGGCCGACCCCCTCCGGATCGGGCACAAGGCGGTACTTTCGCCCCCGGAGCACGAAAGGCTCGCCGTTTCGGCTATTTCGGATCGCCGCCCGTTCGATCCCGTCGATATTATCAAGATTATTTTTCATCGGGTTGCTGGTTTTGAAGGTTTGTGCACATATCGGCGTATCTCTGGGCAGACTTCAACACTCTCCACCCCGCAGCGAGGGCGCGCGCCTGAATATCCAACAGCGGTTCAGCGGTCACCTTTCGCCCCTGCTCCCACTTGGCGAACTGCGCAGGGGTAAACACTACTTTCGCTATATCGCCGTTATACACCAGCGCACAACCGCCGTAACTGTATTGGTGCCACCCGGATGCTCCATTCAGGACTGTGTCCAATGATAGGGCCGGAATTGCTGCGTTTTGATCGGCGCACCACTTGCAGATCTCTATATAACTGTCCAGCAAGAAATCAGCATAATAGGCCGTTGCTTTATTCCATTGCCCGCGTTTCCGTTCGGTCTCGGAAATATAGGTGCGCAGGTCGGAAAGATATTCAGGTGAGTTTAAAATATTGTGTATCATGTCTTTATGGTTATTTGATTTTGACAATCTGGTGGTAGCTGGTCGGTGTTTCGAACTCGTATATGCGGACGCCATACTCGCATGGATAAACCCGCTTGCGTCCGTCCGGGTCGTTAATCTGAAAGTGCGACAGGACTGCCGACATTGCATAATGATAGTCCGGGCGTCCGCGCTGCATCGGTACGGTGAATGTCTGTTCAGACGGGTAACCCTGATTGACCGTTACAATCATGGCAAAATACGGGGTGCCATAGGGTTCTTGAAAGCACGTAAAGTAGTGCGCTGAGATCGAGCGAAGGCGATAACGGCCGATGCGAATAATATCCTTTTTCATAGCGGTATGGTTTATGTCTCAGGTTGTTAGTCAAGATTATACAGCCGTATGTCACAATCATCGTCCACGTGCAGGACCATCGTAGGCTCGATCTGGTCGAGTTGCAACGAAAAAAATTCAGCGTCTTTTTCTGCGTAGAGATAGAGCCACTTGCCGGAAAGCGATACCCTTTCTTTCGATCCGAAATAGTTAACCGTGTCGGCTACATTTTCCACGACACCCCACGACTCATTTCCCAAGCCGTCGCGGCTGATCGCGTCAATCAAGTTAAATGCAAAGTTGTTCATAGTTGTATTGGTTTTGTGTTTTTCTCTATACAAATATACGCAAAAATATTTACTTTGCAAAATTTTCTAAAGAAAAATGCACGGCTTTCACAACTTTTTTTCGCTGATCCGAGAGTGCCAGCAGCGGAACCCACGACCTGCCCCCGCGCGTCCCCCGCCCCGATCTCCCCCGAC
>OKTT01000223.1_pt1 | contig 36736 bp, 38 predicted proteins | sample 1606121 | NCBI WGS metagenome assembly OKTT01 (sample SAMEA3879516, study PRJEB24766) | human gut metagenome | biome: human-associated habitat; feature: feces | place: USA | collected 1985/1987
CTCCCTGCGGGTCGGTCGGTCCGCGGATCTGACAGGCCACCGGCCTGTCATTCAATACCGCGAACCCCTCGAGGGGAAGGCTTGAGGGCGTGCCATTCAGCAACACGGGCCACTCGAGGGGGAGGCTTGGGGGGCTTTACTGCGCGTTGATCTTGTTGCCGGCGCTGCCGAATATGTCCTTCCAAGCGTCATCCACCTTGGCGGCCTCGTCCTGGGCCAGCTGGGCTTCCTCTTCGGCGGTCACATCGCCATCGGGGGTCTGGCCCAGGATCAGCAGCGCCACATAGTTGCCGCTGACGAACAGACGGGCCTGCTCCACCATGGGAACGTTCATGTTATACATCTTGCTGTAGTCCAGCACCTGCTGATAGCATTCACGCAACAGATCGGCCGCGGTGTCGGCGTAGCCGTCCTTGACCTTGAGAACAACGGCGGTGCTGGGGTCAAGGGCGCTCATGGAGCTGGCCTCGGACGCCCAGCTGTCCACCTGGGACATATCCAGGCCGTAGTAGTTGGTCATGCGGTCCTCGTCATCCTGCGCGTCACAGCCGTAGCTGTCGCCCAGAGTCTCCTTCAGCTTGTCCAGTACCTCTTGGGCCGTCAGGTCCACGTCGGTCTTGCCGCCGTTGTCATCCTGCTTGCTGCCGCAGGCGGCCAGAGAGAGCACCATCACCAGCGCCAATACAGCACAAATAAACTTTTTCATCGTACATACTTCCTTTCTTTTGGCGGGCTGTGTCTCCGGGTGGGACACAGTGTTCTTTTCTTTGTACACCCCTTAGATGCGCGCAGGGCAAAAAAGGTTCCATGGCTTTTGAAAGAATTTTTCTGTCCGTTTTTTTGGACAGCAGCCTTGCTATGATGGGGAAAACACAGCAAGGAGGACGTTTTTATGACAGCCATCACGATGATCTGCACGGTGTGCGGGGCGGCGGCGCTGAGCCGGGGCATACTGCGGCTGCTGGATGTTATCGACGGACAGGAACGCTGACGCAAGTAGACGTTGACAAGTTTTCTATCTGCCTATATAATATTTTCATTCAAAAAAAGCGATATCAGCTTGTTAAGTTCCCGTTAATACTAATATTCTATATCAGATAGAGAGGTCTTGTATGGATATCTTTGAGAAGTGCTTTGCGCCGTCCCTGGCGGGGGAATTGAAGGAAAAGGGCGTGTACCCCTACTTTCACGCCCTGCAGTCCCGGCAGGATGTGGAGGTGCAGATGGAGGGCAAGCGCCGCATCATGCTGGGCTCCAACAACTATCTGGGACTGACTACGGACCCGGAGGTCATCGAGGCCGGCATCCGGGCGCTGGAGCAGTACGGCACCGGGTGCTCCGGGTCGCGGTTCCTCAACGGCACGCTGGAGATGCATCTGGAGCTGGAGGCGGAGCTGGCGAGGTTCCTGCGGAAGCCGGGGGTGGTGACCTTCGGCACCGGGTTCCAGTCCAACGTGGGCATTATCTCCGCGCTGGTGGGGCGGCACGACTACGTGATCTGTGACCGGGAGAACCACGCCAGTATCTACGCCGGGTGCCAGCTGTCCTACGGCAAAATGCTGCGCTATCGCCACAGCGACATGGCGGAGCTGGAAAAGTGCCTGCAGAAGGTGCCGGAGACGGCCGGAGCGCTGATCGTCACCGACGGTGTGTTCTCCATGGGCGGCGACATCGCCAAGCTGCCGGAGATCTGCGCCCTGGCGAAGCAGTACGGCGCACGGGTCATGGTGGACGATGCCCATGGCCTGGGCGTGCTGGGCGAGGGCGGCCGGGGCACGGCCAGCTACTTCGGCCTGGAGGACCAGGTGGACGTGTACATGGGGACCTTCTCCAAGTCGCTGGCGTCCCTGGGCGGCTATATGGCCGCCAGCGCGGAGGTGGCGGATTTCGTGCGGCACGCATCGCGGCCATTCATCTTCTCGGCATCCATCCCGCCGGCCAACTGCGCCACGGCGCTCTCGGCCCTGCGGAAGCTGGAGGCGCATCCGGAGCTGCCGGAGCGCCTGCGCGCCCTGAGCCTGTATGCCCGGAAGGGGCTGACGGATCGGGGACTGACCATCCGGCCCTCGGCGCTGGAGGCGCCCACGCCTATCATCCCCATCTACACCTATGAGACGTACCGGACGCTGCGGGTAGCGGCGGAGATCTACGACCGGGGCGTGTATGTGAACCCCACGCTGCCGCCGGCCACGCCGGAGGGCGAGGCGCTGCTGCGGACCAGCTATATGGCCACCTACACGGAGGCCCTGCTGGACGAGGCCATGGACATCATCGGGGAGGTGATGGCCCGTGAGTAAGGTCGCTGTCGTCACCGGCGGCACCTCCGGCATCGGGCGGGCTACCGCCCTGGCGCTGAAGGACGCGGGCTATACCGTGTATGAGCTGTCCCGCCGGGCGGAGGGCGTGGAGGGTCTGCACCACATCTCCGCCGATGTGACGGACCAGCAGGCAGTCAACGATGCCGTGGCGCAGATCATGGCGGCGGAGGGGCGCATCGACGTGCTGGTGAACAACGCGGGCTTCGGCATCTCTGGGGCCATCGAGTTCACGGAGACGGCGGAGGCCAAGGCGCTGTTCGACGTCAACTTCTTCGGCATGGTGAACATGAACCGGGCCGTGGTGCCCCTGATGCGGCAGGCGGGCCGGGGAAGGATCGTGAACCTGAGCTCCGTGGCCGCGCCGGTGCCCATCCCCTTCCAGGCCTATTACTCCGCCACCAAGGCGGCTGTCAACGCCTACACCATGGCGCTGGCCAACGAGCTGCGGCCCTTCGGCGTGACGGTATGCGCCGTGATGCCGGGGGATATCCACACAGGCTTTACCGCCGCGCGGCGGAAGGTCAGTGCCGGGGACGCTATCTATCAGGGACGCATCTCCCGGTCCGTGAAGCGCATGGAGCACGACGAGGAGACGGGCATGGACCCGGCCAAGGCCGGGGCGTACATCGCCAGCGTAGCCATGCGGGAGGGACATCACCACCCGCTGTACGCCATACGCTTCGACTACAAGTTCTTCACCTTCCTGGCCAAGGTGCTGCCGGCACGGTTTTTGAACTGGCTCATCTACTGTCTGTACGGAAAATAAGGACAAAGGCCCTCCCCGGTGGGGAGGGCCTTCCTTTACACGATACGCCGCCCCCGGCTGAGCCGGGGGCGGCGTGGTTCACTTCTTCAGCTGAAGGGTCTTTTCGTAGGCGGCGATGACGGCGTTCATGGCGGCGGCGCGGAGGCCGCCCTCCTCCAGCGCGCGGACACCGGCAATGGTGGTGCCGCCGGGGGAGCAGATCTCGTCCTTCATCTGTCCGAAGGGCTTGCCGCTTTCCAGGGCCAGCCGGGCCGCGCCCAGCAGCATCTGGGCCGCGAAGGTATTGGCCTTGTCACGGGGCAGGCCGCAGGTGACGGCACCGTCGGCCAGACTCTCCATAAACAGGCAGGCAAAGGCACCGCCGCAGCCGGCCACGGCGCTGCCCGCGTCGATCAGGTGCTCCGGCAGGGCCTCCAGCCGTCCGGAGGCGGCCATGTCCGTCAGGAAGGCGTCCAGCTGTGGTTTCGTCAGCAGGGCGTTGGCATCGTACAGCGTCAGCCCCGCCCCCACGGCGCAGGCGGTGTTGGGCATGATACGCAGGATGGGGCAGCCGGGAGCCGCCTGCTCCAGCGCGGCGATGGTGACGCCAGCGGCCATGGACACCAGCACGGGCTTGTCCGTCCGCTGCGCCAGCGTGGGGGCCAGCTGGGCCAGCACGCCGGCGATGAGGTTGGGCTTGACGCCCAGGAAGATATAGTCACAGGCAGCGGCGATGTGGGCAGCGGTGTCCGCCCGGGCCCCCAGCTCTGCTGCCAGGGCCTCCGCCTTGGCGGGAGTGCGGTTGTTGAGATAGACGTTCGAAGGGGAAACCGTCCTGACCAGGGCGCGGGCCAGCGCCCCGCCCATGTTGCCGGTGCCGATAAATCCATAGGTCATGGTGATACACCTCGTTCCTGATTTTTTGTCCATTATAATGCAGCGCGAGACGGAGTGCAACAAATAAATTCCCGCGGTGGGAGTTTCGCCGCCGCGGAGAGTGGCTTTCGTCCCCGGTGAGGGGAATTGCGCCTGCGGGCGCGGGATGGGGCGTTTCGTGCTCCGGCACGAGTACCTTTCTTTTTTTGTAAAAAGAAAGGTACCAAAGAAAACCACTTAGACCTACGGTCTAAGGACCCCTTGGCGCGCTATGGGTCATGCAAAATTGGCGGTGCTGATCTCGCGGAATTAGTACGGCGGGTATCGTTGTCGGTTCGGGGGACTGCTTGTACCTCCTGCGCCGCTGCCGCTGACAACAGCGAGGGTAGGGGCTGGTACGCTGGTCGTTTTTGGCGATTATCAAATCGCGCCCATTGCGGCGCGAAGCACCGCAATGGCTAGGTGGCGGCTAACGCCGCCGGGATATGGGGGCACCTGTCTCCCTGCGGGTCGGTCGGTCCGCGGGTCTGACACGCCACCGGCGTGTCATTCAACGGTGCGAAGCCCTCAAGGGGAAGGCTAACGGAGGTGTGTCATTCAACACCGCGGACCCTGCGAGGGGAAGGCTTGAGCTTCTGTGGCCTGGGAACCCGTCTCCCTGTGACTTCATCAGGGGGAAGGCTGACGCCTGCGGATGGGAGGGGGGCCGAAGATAGGATGGAAGTTGGGAGTGAAAACACATGGAAATAGGAATGGAATTTCTGCCGGTGAGCCGGGAGGAGATGATCGACCGGGGCTGGTATTACTATGACTTTCTGGTGGTGACGGCGGACGGGTATATCGACCACCCCAGCTTCGGCACCACGCTGATCGCGCGGCTGCTGGAGAGCAAGGGTTATCGGGTGGCGATACTGCCCCAGCCGGACTGGCACTCGGCGGAGGACTTCCGGGCCATGGGCAAGCCCCGGTACGGGGTGCTGATCGGCGGGGGGAACCTGGACTCGATGGTGGCCCACTACACGGTGGCAAAGCGGCGGCGGACCCGCGACCTGTACAGCGAGGGCGGAGAGATGGGCAAGCGGCCTGACCGGCCCACCATCGTGTACGCCAACCGGGCGCGGGAGGCGTGGCCGGACGTGCCCATCGTTATCGGCGGGCTGGAGGCGTCGCTGCGGCGGTTCGCCCACTACGACTACTGGGACGACAAGGTGCGGCGGAGCATACTGTTCGACGCGCCGGCGGACCTGCTGGTGTACGGCATGGGCGAGAGCGCCACGGCGGAGATCGCCCGGCGTCTGGCGAGGAAGATACCGCCGTCGGAGCTGACGGATATACCGGGGACGGCGTACATCACCGACCAGGTGGGTGAGCTGAAGTTCCACCGGGCGGACGCGCCGGGGTATGAGGCGGTATGCGCGGACAAGGCGGCCTATGCCCGGGCGACGAAGATCGAATACGACGAGCATGATCCCATCCGGGGCTGCGCGGTGGTGCAGCCCTGCGAGGGGCGGTATCTGGTGGTGAACCCGCCGGCGCGGCCGCTGCGGCGGGAAGAGCTGGACGCCCTGTACGCCCTGCCCTACACCCGGCAGGTGCATCCCATGTACAAGAACGGCATACCGGCCATCGAGGAGGTACAGTTTTCCATCACCCACAACCGGGGATGCTTCGGCGGGTGCAACTTCTGTGCGCTGGCCTTCCACCAGGGGCGGATGGTCACCAGCCGGTCCATCGAGTCGGTGCTGGAGGAGGCGGAGCTGCTGACCCACGAGCCGGGGTTCAAGGGGTACATCCACGACGTGGGCGGGCCAAGCGCTAACTTCCGCCACACCAGCTGCCAGAAGCAGAAGCGGTGCGGGATGTGCAAGAACCGCAGCTGTCTGGCGCCGGAGCCGTGTCCCAATCTGGACGCGGATCACTCGGAATACACGGAGCTGCTGCGGCGGATGCGGGAGCTGCCGGGGATCAAGCGGGTGTTCGTGCGGAGCGGCATCCGGTACGACTATATGCTGCAGGACAAGGACAGGTCGTTCTTTAAGGAGCTGGTGAAGTACCATATCTCGGGACAGCTGAAGGTGGCGCCGGAGCACTGCGTCAGCTCGGTGCTGGACTACATGGGAAAGCCGCACTTTGACGTGTTTCTGAAGTTCTGGCGGCAGTACCAGAAGCTGAACGAGGAGGGTGGCACAGAGCAGTATCTGGTGCCGTATCTGATGTCCAGCCACCCGGGATGTACCCTCAGCGACGCGGTGGAGCTGGCGGAGTTCCTGCATAAAAACGGCAGGACGCCGGAGCAGGTGCAGGATTTCTATCCCACGCCGGGAACGCTGTCCACCTGTATGTATTACACAGGCATCGATCCGCGGGATATGTCGGAGGTGTATGTGGCCAGGGACCCCAAGGAGAAGGCCATGCAGCGGGCGCTTTTGCAGTGGTCGCGGCCGGAGAAGCGGGCGCTGGTGGTGGAGGCCCTGGAGGAGACGGGGCGGACAGACCTGATCGGGTACGAGAAGAAGTGCCTGATCCGGCCGCGGAAAGGGGAGCCCTACGGTCAGCCGCCGGTCAAGCCGGAGAGGCCGGAGAGGCCGGAGAGGCCGGAGAGGCCGGAGAGACAGCCGCGGCGGAAAAAGGAGGCCTCCGGCAACCGGGGGCGGCGGGGGACGCCCACGGCGAAGCCGCTGGCGCAGAAGGGGAAGATGTCGCCCCGGAAGAAGGCGGCCTTCGCCAAGAAACGAAACGGGAAATAACGACGACAGAGCGCCCCGCTGCTGCGGGGCGCTCTGCTTTTTGCGGGGCGGCCGGGGAGGCAGAGCGGGGGAAAAGACGGTGGGACTGTCAGATAAGGGGGGATGATAAAAAATGTGACGGTTTTTGCGGAATGTTGGAGGCAATGCGGCGAAAAAAAGCTTGTGTTAGCACAGGGTTTTTATTATAATAAAAAAGAAGTGTCAAGATGCTGGTACCGCACGTTAAGATTTCGACAAGAAATCGGAAGGGTGAGGTCGGCGCCGTGCCGCTTCTGCCGTTTTACGACGCGACGCGGCACAAAAATTTTACCGGATGTAAAAGGTGAAAGACGAATGGAAAAAAAGAAGAAAATCAGGTTCATCGTGGTGTGGCTGCTGATCACCGCGGCGTTCCTGGCCGGTTCTCTGCTTGTCCCCGGACACGGGAAGTCGGAGTCGGTGCAGGAGGCCATGCGTGACGCAGTGCTCCACGGGACGAACCGCATCAGCCTGTTCGGGCTGAAGGACGTGAACCCGGCGTACATATCCTCGCTGGTGGTGGTGGGCGCACTGCTGCTGGCGGCGATACTGCTGCGGGTGTTCGTCATCCCCCGGTTCAAGATGGTACCGGGAAAGCTGCAGATGGCGCTGGAGACGGCGGTAGGGCTGTTCGACGGGATGGCCAAGGGCAACAGCCCGCATCGCAACAAGTTCCTGGGCGCATACATCTTCGGCGCCGGCGTGTACATCTTCGTGGGAACGCTGTTTGAGCTGTTCGGCTTCCAGGCCATCACCACGGGCGGACACACCATCGCGCTGCCGGCCCCGCTGTCGGACGTGAACGCGGCCATCTCCCTGGGCTGCCTGTCCTACGGCGTGATCCTGGTGGGCGGCATCGTGGCCAACGGCGCAAAGGGCGCGGGCAAGGCCCTCAAGGATTTCTCCCTGCCCATCTCCATGAGCTTCCGTATGTTCGGCGCGCTGCTCAGCGGCCTGCTGGTGACGGAGCTGGTGTACTACTATGTGTCCCTGAGCTTCGTTGTGCCGGTGGTGGTGGGCGTGCTGTTCACGCTGCTCCACGCGCTGATCCAGGCCTACGTGCTGACTACGCTGACCTCCATGTTCTACGGAGAGACTACGGAAAAGCACGCACCCAAGCCCAAGAAAAACAAAAAAATCAAAGCTGAAACTGTAAATAACTGACGGAGGAAAGAGAAACCATGAAAAAGCTGTTCAATAAGAAGGCCTTTGCCCTGCTGCTGTGCCTGGTGCTGGCACTGACTGCCCTGCTCACCGTGACCGCGTTCGCCGATACCGCACCTGCCGACGGCACCGCCGCCCAGACCGAGGAAGCGGCCGACAGCGGCGTGAGCGCCAAGGCCATCGCTTCCGGTGTTGCCATCGGTGTGGCCGCCGCCGGCGGCGCCATCGGTATGGGTATGGCTATTGCCAAGTCCGCCGAGGGTATCGCCCGTCAGCCGGAGGCCGAGGGTAAGATCCGCACCACCATGATGCTGGGTCTGGTGTTCCTGGAAACCGCTATCATCTACGCTCTGCTGGTGGTCATCCTGATCATCTTCGTGCTGTAAGAAACGGGGAGAGACGCTATGAATATCCCTCTGAATATTGATTGGCAGCAGATATTGCTGCACTTCTTCAACTTCTCCATCCTGGTGGGCGGTCTGTATCTGCTGCTGTTCAAGCCGGTGAAGAGCTTTATGGAAAAGCGGGAGAAGCACTATGCGGATATGGAAGCCGCCGCCGTGGCCCGGGAGAAGGACACCGAGGCGCTGAAGGCCGCCATGGCCCAGCGGGAGGCGGACTTTGACGCCGTGCTGGAGGAGAAGCGTGCCGCCGCCGCCAAGGAGGCGGAGGCTTTTGCCCAGCAGCAGCGCGACGCGGCCAAGGCGCAGGCGGACAAGATCCTGTCCGATGCCAAGGACGCCGCCGAGAGCGAGCGCCAGAAGATCGTGGCCGAAGCCAACCGCGAGGCGGTGGCTATTGCCGAGGACGCCATGGAGAAGCTGATGGCCGCCCAGACGGCCCAGGCCTATGACGCCTTCGTGAATGCCGCGAAGGAGGAACAGAATGAACACTGATGCACGCCTGACGGCGAAACTGCTCAGCGCTTGTCCGCCGGACAGCGCGCAGAAAGAGAAGCTGGAGGATGTGCTGTCGAAAAAGTACGGCAAGGCCGTCGAGCTGGTCTGGCAGGAGGACCGCACCGCACAGGGCGGCTTCCGCATTGAGCTGGGCAGCGAGGTCATCGACTGGACGGCGGAGGGCCGGCTGGAGCAGCTGAAGGAACGGCTGACCGGACTGAAGAGTGAGGGTTCCGTCATCCCCCTGATCCGGGACGCGGTGAAGAGCTGGGTGCCGGAGGTATGCGCCCGCGAGGTGGGCAGCGTACTGACCGTGGCGGACGGGATCGCCTATGTGGAGGGCCTGGAGGGCGCTACCTACGGCGAGATCCTGCTGTTTGAAGGCGGCATCCGGGGCATGGTGCAGGAGCTGCGCTCCGGCCGTATCGGCTGCATCCTGTTCGGCCGCGTGGAGGAGGTCAGCGAGGGCACGGCGGTGTACCGCACCGGAAAGACCGCCGGTATCGGCGTGTCCGACGGCATGATCGGCCGCGTGGTGGACGCCCTGGGCGCGCCCATCGACGGCGGCGGAGACATCCCCGTGGACGAATACCGCATGATCGAGAGCCCGGCACCCGGCATTATTGACCGCCAGCCGGTGAACACTCCCATGCAGACGGGCATTCTGTCCATCGACTCCATGTTCCCCATCGGTCGGGGCCAGCGTGAGCTGATCATCGGCGACCGCCAGACCGGCAAGACCGCTATCGCCATCGACACCATCCTGAACCAGAAGGGGAAGGATATGATCTGCATCTACGTGGCCATCGGCCAGAAGGCCAGCTCCGTGGCGCAGATCGCCGAGCTGCTGCGGAAGCACGACGCCATGCGCTACACCATCGTCGTGTGCGCCGGCGCGGGCGAGTCCGCGTCCATGCAGTACATCGCGCCCTATGCCGGCGCGGCCATCGGCGAATATTTCATGAACAAGGGCAAGGACGTGCTGATCGTGTACGACGATCTGAGCAAGCACGCCATCGCTTACCGTGCGCTGAGCCTGCTGCTGGGGCGGTCCCCCGGACGCGAGGCGTATCCCGGCGACGTGTTCTATCTGCACTCCCGTCTGCTGGAGCGCGCGGCGCGGCTCAGCGACGAGCGCGGCGGCGGCAGCATGACCGCCCTGCCCATCGTGGAGACCCAGGCGGGCGACGTGTCGGCCTATATCCCCACCAACATCATCTCCATCACCGACGGTCAGATCTTTCTGGAGAGCAGTCTGTTCTTCTCCGGCCACCGGCCGGCGGTGAACGTGGGCCTGTCCGTGTCCCGTGTGGGCGGCGCGGCCCAGACCAAGGCTATGAAGAAGGCCGTGGGCACCCTGCGCCTGGATCTGGCGCAGTACCGCGAGATGGAGGTGTTCACCCAGTTCTCCAGCGACCTGGACGAGGAGACGAAGAGCCAGCTGGCCTACGGCCAGAGCCTGATGTATATCCTGCGGCAGGGGCGCAGCGCCCCGCTGAGCCAGGGACAGCAGATCGTCACGCTGGTGACGGCCATGGCGCACCTCTATCAGCAGGTGCCGGTGGCCCAGGTGTGCGCCCTGCGGGACTTCCTGCTGGGCGAGTTCGCCGCGCAGCGGCAGAGCCTGATGCTACAGCTGGAGCAGGGCGCGGCGCTGGACGACGAGCTGCGTGGCCAGATCAACGACTTTGCCAGGACCGCGCTGGAGAAATTCAAGCGCACGGGCGGGCGGTGAGCGCATGGCCAGCACCAGTGAGATCCGCCGGCGCATCGGAGGCGTACGGCAGACCCAGAAGATCACCCACGCCATGTATCTGATCTCCCAGGCGAAGCTGCGGAAGGCCAAGCAGGATCTGGACAACACACGGCCTTATTTCCAGGCATTGCAGACGGAGATCGGCCGCGTGTTCAACGCGGACAGCACCATAGAGAGCCGGTATGTGGATCCGGTGGATCCCAATGCCAAGCCCCTGCCCGGCGTGCCGGCGTGCCTGCTGATCACGGCGGACAAGGGACTGGCCGGCGCGTACAACCAGAACGCCATCCGGCAGGCGCAGCAGCTGCTGACCGCCCACGGCGACGCGGCGTTGTATGTGGTGGGCGAGTACGGCCGGCGCTGGTTCAGCCAGCGGGGGATCGCCATCGAGGAGAGCTTTCACTACACGGCGCAGAACCCTACGCTGGACCGGGCGCGGCACATCGCGGAGCTGCTGCTGGAACGGTTCGACGCGGGAGAGATCAGCGCGGTATGGGTCATCTATACCGACATGAAGAACGGCCTGGAGGCTGTGGTGCGGCAGGAGAGGATCCTGCCGATGCACCGGGAGCACTTTCACGCCGCCGCGGCGGCTGCCGCCGGGGATAAGGCGTATGAGTTCGTGCCGTCCGCAGGGGCGGTGCTGGACAACGCCGCCCGCAGCTGCCTGACCGGCTATATTTACAGCGCGCTGGTGGATAGCTTCTGCAGCGAGCAGAGCGCCCGCATGACCGCCATGAACGCGGCGGATCAGAACGCGGAGGAGCTGCTGAAGGACCTGTCCGTCCAGTACAACCGGGCGCGCCAGGCGGCCATCACCCAGGAGATCACCGAGGTCTCCGCCGGTGAGCGCGCCCAGCGCAGCAAGAAAGAAAGGGAGGGCTGACCTCAATGAAACAAGGTACTATCACGGGCATTTCCGGCCCCGTTATCGACGTGCGCTTCCCGGAGGGGAGCCTGCCCGCCATCAATGAGGCCTTGACCGTGGAGGCGAACGGTCAGCGCTATACCATGGAGGTGGAGCAGCACCTGGAGAACAAGACCGTACGCTGCGTGATGATGGCAGGCAGCGACGGGCTTGCCCGCGGGCTGACCGTCACCGCCACAGGACACGGTATCCGGGTGCCGGTGGGTGAGAAGACGCTGGGACGTATGTTCAACGTGCTGGGCGATCCCATCGACGGCGAACCGCCGGTGGACGAGAGCGCGCCCCGGTGGGAGATCCACCGCGCCGCGCCGACTTTCGCCGAGCAGATGCCCGCCGCGGATATTCTGGAGACGGGCATCAAGGTCATCGACCTGATCGAGCCGTATCCCAAGGGCGGTAAGATCGGTCTGTTCGGCGGCGCCGGTGTGGGCAAGACCGTGCTGATCCAAGAGTTGATCCACAACGTGGCTATGGAGCACGGCGGCTACTCTATCTTCACCGGCGTGGGCGAGCGCAGCCGCGAGGGCAACGACCTGTGGGGCGAGATGCGGGAAAGCGGCGTGTCCGACAAGACGGCGCTGGTTTTCGGGCAGATGAACGAGTCCCCCGGCGTGCGTATGCGCGTGGCGCTGTCGGGCCTGACCATGGCGGAGTACTTCCGCGACCAGGAGCACAAGGACGTGCTGCTGTTTATCGACAATATTTTCCGTTTTGTCCAGGCGGGCAGCGAGGTTTCCACGCTGCTGGGACGTATGCCCTCCGCCGTGGGCTATCAGCCCACGCTGGCGGGGGAGATGGGCGCACTGCAGGAGCGCATCACCTCCACCAAGAACGGGTCTGTTACCTCTGTGCAAGCGGTGTATGTGCCCGCGGACGACCTGACCGACCCGGCGCCGGCCACCACGTTCTCCCATCTGGACGCTACCACGGTGCTGAGCCGTAAGATCGCGGAGCAGGGCATCTATCCCGCTGTGGACCCGCTGGAGTCCACCTCCCGCATTCTGGAGCCGGACATCGTGGGCGAGGAGCACTACAACATCGCCCGGGCGGTGCAGTCCACGCTGCAGAAGTACCGGGAGCTGCAGGATATCATCGCCATTCTGGGTATGGAAGAGCTCAGCGACGAGGACAAGAAGACCGTGGCGCGGGCGCGCCGTATCCAGCGGTTCCTGTCCCAGCCCTTCTATGTGGCGGAGAAGTTCAGCGGCGCACCCGGCGTGTTCGTGCCGCTGCACGAGACGCTGCGGGGCTTTAAGGAGATATTGTCCGGCGCGATGGACGAGTATCCCGAGGCGGCGTTTTTCAACGCGGGCACCATTGATGACGTGAAGCGCAAGGCCGAGGAGCTGAAGAAAGGCGGTATGTGATGGCGGCCGTGTTCCAACTGGACGTGCTGGCGGCCAGCGTGCCCTTCTTTCAGGGCAAGTGCGTGTCGGCGGTCATCCCCATGACGGACGGCGAGTACGGTGTGCTGGCCGGCCACAGCAACGCTGTGGGCGCGGTGTGCGCCGGCGAGCTGCGGTTCGAGACGGAGGACGGCGAGCACCGCCGGGCGGCGGTGGCGCCGGGGCTGTTCAAGATCGACGGGGACCGGGTGCTTCTGCTGCTGGACGCGGCGGAGTGGCCGGAGGATATCGACGTGAACCGTGCGCTCCGGGCCCGCCGGGAGGCGGAGGAGGAGCTGCGGCAGAAGCGCAGCATGGCTGAGTACCAGCTGGCCCAGGGCAACCTGGCCCGCGCGCTGAACCGACTGCGGATCAGCGGAAGAGGATAACAACACAAAAAAAGAACCGGTCCGGCCGGTTCTTTTTTTGCGCTTCCTGTCATTGCGAGGGTACTCCTTGTGTTTGCTTGTAGGGACCGGTGTCCTCGACGGCCCGCTCCGCAAGTGCATTCGGGGCATGGCCCGGTTTGTAGGCGCTCCTTGTATTCGCCCGTAGGGGCCGATGCCCACATCGGCCCGCCGCAAAAGCCCCGGTGTATATCCCGCCGCTTGAAGCAGATCAATTGTCCTCGCCCTCATCGTCCAGCCGGTCCAGCTTCCAGTCAAGATAGCGTATCGCCTTTGAAAAGAAAACGATGCTCATTACCAGAGCGACCAGCAGGACAAGTGGTATGATATAGCTGCCGATCACCGTGTAGGCGGTCCCCAGTATGGTCGCAATCATGCTGATAAAACTCATTTTTTGCCATCCTCCTTCGACTGATAACAAAATTGCTATCATATAGTATAACAATAACACATTTGCTATAAGCTGTCAACATAGGAGGGCTTATGGCATGATACAACGAATGATAGATGTGCGGGTCGATCACGACGAGAGCCAGCGCCAGCTGGCGGCGGCGATCGGCTATCATCAGGTACAGATCGCCCGCTATGAGACGGGGCAGAACACGCCGCCCATTGCGTACCTCGTTAAATTCTGCCAGCACTACCATGTGAGTGCGGATTATATCCTGGGGTTGCCGGAGGATGCCGAGTGGCCGCGAAAACCCTGAAAAAAGAGGCCGCGTAAGCGGCCTCTTCTCACTCTACCACCACATACACGACCTCGAGGCCGGAACGGAGGGCGTATTCCACCGTGCGGCGGGTGCCGCCGTCCTGACCGTCGAACACGGCGATAAGGCGGGCGGCGTGGTCCACCATGTAGCGGTTGCGGCGCTGCATACAGCCGGGGCCGTAGCGGTCCTGGACCACCGTTTCAAAGTCGCAGCGGTCCACGATGGCGTGCCAGCGGGCCTGCTGGTCCGGCGTCCAGCCGCCGCACTGGCTGGGGCAGGGGATGGCGGCCTCCAGCGTCAGGTCCGGGTATTGGGGACGCAGGGCCAGGACGATCTCGGCGCAGTAGGTGTCCACGCCGCGGGCCATGCCGCAGATGAAGTGGCGGAAGCCGTCGTCACAGGCGGCGCAGACCGCCCGGCGCAGGCGCTGCTTCAGCTGGGCGCAGCGGGGGTCGCATTCGTCATAGCCCCAGGGGAGCTTCTCCGGACGGTAGCCGGAAAAGCATACGGTCATCTGCCGTGCGGGCATGGGTCTCACCGCCTTTCTTACGGTATATTGTAAACGAAAACCGCGTCGCTGTAAAGTCGGAAATCGGTATTGACATCTGCGGGGCGGCGTGGTACTATACTTGTCGAAAACAACCGCATATTTGTCTTCGGGGCGGGGTGAAAGTCCCCACCGGCGGTATAGTCCGCGAGCTGCTGCGGCAGCAGGAATCGGCGCAATTCCGGTACCGACAGTATAGTCTGGATGAGAGAAGGCGTGTATGGCATTTTGCGATGCTCTTTTTTGATGCGTACACCTTGGAAGGCAATTTTCCGGGTGTTTATCATCAAGAAGGAGTGTTTTTTTATGACTCAGAAGCAAAAGACCCATCGTATCGCCGTGGCCGCACTGCTGGCGGCGGTGGCCGCCGTCCTCCAGTTCGTGGAGTTCTCCATCCCCGTCATGCCCGCCTTTATCAAGCTGGACATCTCCGACCTGCCCGCCCTGCTGGGCACGTTCTCCCTCGGCCCCGTCTACGGCGTCGCCATCCAGCTGGTGAAGAACCTGCTGCACCTGCCCTTCGGCTCCAGCGCCGGCGTGGGCGAGCTGTCCAATTTCCTGCTGGGCGCGGTGTTCGCGTTTATTGCGGGTATCGTCTACAAGAAGCACAAGAACCGGGGCGGGGCGCTGTGGGGTTCCGTGGCCGGGGCCGCCGCCATGGCGGTCATCAGCATACCCATCAACTATTTCATCGTCTATCCCGCCTATGTGGTGCTGTACGGCCTGCCGCTGGAGGCCATCGTGGGGATGTATCAGGAGATCCTGGGGACGGTGGCGCAGGTGCCGACCTCCAACGCGCTGCTGAACTGCCTGATGGTGTTCAACGTGCCGTTCACACTGTGCAAGGGATTGCTGGACGTGGCGCTGTGCTTCCTGATCTACAAACCGCTGAGCCCGCTGCTGCACAAGTAAGAAAAAGAAATCCCCCCGGCTTCGCCGGGGGGATTTTATATGGGGGTGTGAAGCGTCGCCGGGGGGGATGGTTTTATGTGGGCGGCGGGAGGATTTGCATCTCACACGACCAGCTTTTCCAGGGCGGCCAGCTTCAGGCAGGTGCAGAACACGGCGATGGCCTGCTCCAGCTCCGCCACCGGCGGCAGGGAGGGGGCGATGCGGATGTTGCTGTCCTGGGGGTCCTTGCCGTAGGGGAAGGTGGCACCGGCACCGGTCATGGTGACGCCGGCCTCCTTGCACAGGGCCAGGGTGCGCTTGGCGCAGCCGGGCATGACGTCCACGCTGACAAAGTAGCCGCCAACGGGGCGCTTGTAGCCGGCGATGCCCAGCGGGGCGATCTCCTTGTCCAGAGCGTCCAGCACCGCGTGGAATTTGGGGGCCAGGATGGCGGCGTGCTGCTTCATCAGGGCCAGGGTGTGGGCCTTGTCCTTCAGGAACAGAACGTGGCGCAGCTGGTTGATCTTGTCGAAGCCGATGGTCTGGATGTTGATGAGCTTGGAGAAGTAGGCGATGTTGTCGGCGCTGGATGCCATGACGCCCACGCCGGCACCGGGGAAGGTGACCTTGCTGGTAGAGGCGAACTCATAGACCATGTCGGCATTGCCGTACTTCGCGCACAGGCTGATGATATCGGGGAACGCCACATAGTCGCAGTCGAACTCGTGGATGCAGTAGGCGTTGTCCCACATGAGCATAAAGTCGGGGGCGGCGGGCTTCATCTTCGCCAGACGGTCGATGGTCGCGGCGGAGTAGATCACGCCCTCGGGGTTGGAGTACTTGGGGACATTCCACATACCCTTGACGGCGGGATCCTTGATGAGGGCCTCTACCTGATCCATGTCGGGGCCGTCGGCGGTCATGGGGACGGAGATCATCTCTACGCCGAAGCTCTCGGTGACCTTGAAGTGGCGGTCATAGCCGGGAACGGGGCAGATCCACTTGACCTTGTCCAGCTTGCACCAGGGCTTTTCGCTGTGGAGCAGACCGTTGGTGAAAGCCTTGGATACGGCGTCGTACATCAGCTGCAGGCTGGCGTTGCCGCCCACGAACACCTGCTCGGGCTTGCAGCCCAGAATGTCCGCAAACAGCCTTCTGGCCGCGGGGATACCCGCCACCTCGCCGTAGTTGCGGACGTCGATGCCGTCGGAGACAAAGTCCTCCGGCTTGGTCAGCAGGCTGAAAATGGGTGTGACCAGATCCAGCTGCACCTTGCTCGGCTTGCCCCGCGCCATATTCAGGCTAAGACCCATGCTCTTGAGCTTTTCGTATTCCACCTGCACGGCGGCGTATTCCGCCTGACGCTCCTGAAGACTCATGTCTGTATATTTCTTCATTGCATTTTCCTCCGTTTCCTTGTGTTCCATGCGGATTTCTTGCGAATTATACTACACTATTTGCACAAAAATTGCAACCACAATTTGTGAATATCGCAGAAGGAAATTTCTCCGGGCGGGTGGGAGGTACCGTATATTTTGACAAAAAAGTGCCGCCGCGGCCAGGGGGGGGTGCCGCGGCGGCAAAGACAGGGAGCGTTATTGGGCGGAGATGTCCTCCGCTTCCTTTTCCAGCAGGGCCTTTTTGGCGGCCACGGCGGACTGGGCGCAGCCGTACTCCCAGTTCCACGGGTCTTTCCGGCAGACACCGTCGGCAAAGGGAACAAAGATGGACAGCAGGCCCACGGCGGCCAGGATCCAGCAGTACCACATACCGCCCACGATGGCGGCGGGGCTGGTGTGCAGGGCGTCGGAGGTCACGGTGGCGTTGGCCAGGGCGGCGGCGCTCAGCAGCTGCGCGCCGTAGGGGATGATGCCCTGGAACACGCATGAGAAGATATCCAGCAGGGAGGCGGTGCGGCGGGGATCCACCTTGTATTCATGGGACACGTCACGGGCCATGTCGCCGGCCACGATGATAGCCACGGTGTTGTTGGCGGTGGCGCAGTCGCACAGGGAGACCATGGCGGCGATGCCGACCTGGGCGGACTTGTTGCCCTTCATGACCTTCCGCAGCTTCTGGATGATCCAGGCGATGCCGCCGTTTTTGGCGATGAGTTCCGACATACCGCCGCACAGCAGCGTCAGGAAGAATACCTCGTTCATGCCGGTGAAGCCGTCCCACACGCTCTGGGCGAAGGCGGCAATGGTCAGATCACCGCAGCAGATGCCCACCAGACCGGCGGAGAAGATGCCCACGGTCAGGGCCAGGAACACGTTGAGCCCGCACAGGGCCAGGACCAGCACCAGCACGTAGGGCAGGACCTTGATGAGATCGAAGGGCAGGGCCTCCAGGGGCATGACCGTCTCCGGACGGCCGAAGATCAGCAGGAGGACCAGGGTGATCAGTGCCGCCGGCAGGGCGATGAGGAAGTTGACGCGGAACTTGTCGCGCATTTCGCAGCGCTGGCTGCGGGTGGCGGCAATGGTGGTGTCGGAGATCATGGAGAGGTTGTCGCCGAACATGGCGCCGCCCACCACGGCGCCGATGACCACGGTGAGAGACAGGCCGCCTTTTTCCGCAATACCCACGGCGATGGGGATCACGGCGGTGACGGTACCCATGGAGGAGCCGGTGGCGGTGCCCATAAAGGCGGAGATGACGAACAGACCGGCGGCCAGGAATTCCACCGGTACCAGGGACAGACCCAGATTTACCGTGGATTCGCGGCCGCCCATGACCGCCGCCACGTTGGCGAAGGCACCGGCCAGAATGTAGATCATCAGCATGGTGAGGATGTCCACGTTGGCGGCACCCTTGGCAAAGGTGTCGAACTTCTCGTTAATGGTGCCCTTGAACATGATAAAGGCCGCCAGCACCGCCAGGAACATGGCGGTGACGGAGGGGAACTGGTAAAAGGCCATCTCCATACCCTTTACCTGGTAGTAAATGCCGGCGCCCATGTAGATGACGATGAACATCGCGAAGGGGAGCAGCGCCAGCCCACTGGGCCGCTTTTCGTTGAGGTTTTTCATAGCTGGTATCCTTTCTTTCTATCCAAACAGCGCCTGCGGCGCAGAAAATGTCCGCGCTGCGAGGACAGCGCGGGCATCCACAAATCGTATGGTATCGTAAAAGGAAACTTTTGTCAACGAGTATTTTAAAAAATTGCGCCATCTGGCTATCTGAGAAATCGATAGCAGACCTACCTACGGCGGATATCGTATATATCCGTCCGGCGGGCGGAGAGGATAGGCAGCTGCTGCCGGACAGCATCCACCCGGGAGAGATCCAGGTCGACGACGGCGGTTTCCTCGCCGCAGCCGCATTCATGCAGCACCGTGCCCCAGGGGTCGCAGATCAGGGAGTGGCCCCAGGCTACATAGGAGGCGGCCTCGTCACGGGCGGGGGCGGCACCCACGGTGAAGCACTGGTTATCTACCGCACGCTGACGCAGGAGCAGTTCCCAGTGGGCGGGGCCGGTGGTCATGTTGAAGGCCGCGGGAGCCAGCAGGACACGGGCACCCTCCAGAGCCATGAGGCGGCACAGCTCCTCGAACCGGAGGTCGAAGCAGATGCACAGGCCTATTCTGCCATAGGGTGTGTCGAAGAGGGTGATGTCGTTCCCCGGCGACAGGGTGGCGGACTCGCGGAAGGACTGGCCGCCCTGCACGTCGATGTCGAACAGGTGCATTTTCCGGTGGCGGGCCACGCAGGTGCCTGTGGGGTCGAAAACGTAGGCGGTGTTATAGATCTTGTCACCGTCCAGCTCGGGGAGGGAACCGCCTACCAGCCAGAGCCTTAGCTCCCGCGCGGCGCGGGAAAGCATCTGATACGCCGGACCGCCCTCAGGCTCGCCGTAGGCGCGGAAACAGGCGTTGTCGTAGGGGCAGCAGAACATCTCCGGCAGGATGGCCATGTCGGCGCCGCAGACGGAGCGCAGCAGGTCTTCCGCGTGGCGGAGGTTGGCGGCTTTGTCGGCGGTGACGTGCATTTGAATTTGTGCCAGCTTCATGGGGGTCTCTCCTTAATACTCGCGCAGGACCAGCTCGGTGACGCCCTCACTGATACTGACAAGGCGTTTCACTTGACTGCGCTTGTTGTACACCGTCCACAGCATATCCCGGATGGCGGTGCCGCCCCGGTAGCCGTGGATGAGGCGCAGGCGGTAGACACCGCCGCCGCAGCGGCGCAGCGCCGCGTCGATGGCGATCTGCGCCTGGTACGTATTCATGCCGTGGAGATCCAGCTCCATCACGCCGCCCACCATATTGAGCACCTCCGAACTTTTGTTGCTTTTATGATACCGCAAAAGCGTTGAGTTTGCAAGGTGGACGTGGTATAATACGTCACAAACAGGATACATTTGTGAGGCAATTATGAGAATTCTGGTACTGTCCGATTCCCACGGGAATGTGGATAATATGGCCCGCGCGGTGGAGCTGACAGCGCCGGACCGGGTGCTGCACCTGGGGGACTGCCAGCGGGACCTGACGGCCCTGCGGGCGCGGTTCCCGGCGCTGCCCATGGAGGGCGTGCCGGGCAACTGTGATTGGGGCAGCTGCGACCAGCCGGAACGGCTGCTGGAGATCGGCGGCGTGCGGATCTTTGCGCTGCACGGGCACACGCGGAACGTGAAGCGTTCGCCTATGGCCGCCATGTACGCGGCGAAGGAGTACGGTGCACAGGTGCTGCTGTTCGGACATACCCATGTGCCGCTGGTGGACAACGACGGCTCACTGCTGACGCTGAACCCCGGCGCGGCAGGGGAGCCACTGCATCCTACCTGCGGCGTGCTGAACATCGAAAACGGCAGGGCTGATGTGTCCACCCTGCGGCTGTGAAGGGAGTGAAGGCCATGTTCTATATCGGGTGTCATCTGTCCGCCTCAGACGGCTTTTTGGCCATGGGCAGGACGGCCCTGTCCATCGGGGCCAACACGTTTCAATTTTTCACCCGCAATCCCCGGGGCAGCAAGGCCAAGGCCATCGACCCGGCGGATGTGGCGGCGTTTCTGGCGCTGGCGGCGGAAAACGGCTTCGGCACGCTGGTGGCCCACGCGCCGTATACCATCAATCCCTGCTCCAAGGATGAGCACACCCGGGAGTTTGCCCGCATGACGCTTGCGGACGACCTGAAGCGGATGGAGCACCTGCCGGGGAACGTGTACAACTTCCATCCCGGCAGCCACACCGGGCAGGGTATGGAGACGGGTATTGCCCAGATCGCGGAGACGCTGAACGCCATCCTGACGCCGGATATCCACACCACCGTCCTGCTGGAGACCATGTCCGGCAAGGGCAGTGAGGTGGGCAGCCGGTTCGAGGAGCTGCGGGAGATCATCGACCGGGTGGCACTGTCGGATAAGCTGGGGGTGTGTCTGGACACCTGCCATGTGTCCGACGCGGGGTACGACATCGCGGACGACTTGGACGGGGTGCTGACGGAGTTCGACCGGGTCATCGGTCTGGAGAGACTGAAGGCAGTGCACATCAACGACAGTCTGAACCCACGGGGCGCCCACAAGGATCGCCACGCCCGCATCGGCGAGGGCTGTCTGGGCGCGGAGGCGCTGGGCCGGGTGGTGCGGCATCCCGCATTGCAGGGGCTGCCCTTCGTGCTGGAGACGCCCAACGAGCTGCCGGGCTACGCCCGGGAGATCGCCCTGCTGAAGGCGCTGCGGGAGGGATGACTGTGCTGCGGCTGTCGGCGCTGGTGATCGTGCTGGTCACCGCCATCGGACTGTACAAAAAGGCGTGGCTGCCGGAGAAGCACTGTATCCGCGCCGGTTTTTTCGTGTACTACACACACCTGAGCAATCTGCTGATACTGCTCTATGAGCTGGCGCTGGGCGCCAGCGGGCATGACCCCCATTGCGGCGCGTTCCGGTGGCTCAGTTCCCCGGGCGTGGCGCTGAGTATGACGCTGTGCATCTATGTGACGCACCTGATCTACGCCTTTGTGCTGCTGCCGACCGCCCACCGGCGGGACGATGAGAGCTGGCTGAAGGGGCGCTTTTCCTTCGGGAATGTCTGCGTACACTTTATTACGCCGGGGCTGACGGTGCTGCAATGGCTGCTGTGGCAGGATAAGGCAGGGCTGACGGTGGGGCACGCCGTCTGGTGGCTGGTGCTGCCGCTGGCGTATTTTGCCTTTGCCATGCTGCGGGCCGGGACCGGCAAGCCTATCGGACGCACCGGCCAACTGTACCCCTATCCGTTTTTGGACTATCCCAGGCTGGGGGCGGGGCGGTTCTGGCTGTACGCCACAGCCATCCTGACGTTTTTCTTCGGGCTGGGGTGTCTGTTTGTGGGGATCGGGCATTTACTGGCATAGAGCGTCATGCATGAGCAGCGGACCACTTTTATTTTCCCGTGCGTTTGCATGAAAAAGACCGCCGGAGGCGGTCTTTTTTCATGCAAACAAATTCCAGGGCCAGGCGTCCGGCGGGGGACAGGAAACGTCGATGGGCTTGCCGGTGACGGGGTGTGTCAGCGCCAGCCGCGTGGACCACAGGGCGGGGGAGCAGTCGGCCTTGCTGCCGTAGCGGATATCCCCCAGCAGGGGGAGGCCGCGGGAGGAGAACTGCACCCGGATCTGGTGGGTGCGGCCGGTGTGCAGCTGCACGCGCACCAGCGTCAGGCCGTCCGCTTCGCCCTGGACGGTGTAGCTGAGGGACGCCTGGCGGACGCCCTTCCGCATACGTTTGACCACGTAGCTCTTGTTGTGGGCGGCGTCGCGGAACAGCAGGTCGGTGAGCGTGGCTTCGTCCTGTGCCGGCGTGCCCCGGAGAACGGCCAGGTATTCCTTGGTGACGCGGTGCTCTGCCACGGCGGCGGTGAGCTTTCCGGTGACGTCCCGGCGGCGGGAGAACAGCATAACGCCGCCCACCAGCCGGTCCAGCCGGTGGACGGTGGCGATATAGTCGTTCTGCCCCAGGGCGCGGTAGTGCTCGCGCAGCAGGCCGGGCATACAGGCACCGGAGGGGCTGTCCTCCGACAGGACGCCCACGGGCTTGACGCAGAGGACCAGATACGGGTCCTCGTAGAGTATACGGATAGGCGCCATATCAGTGACGGCGGCCGCGGTAGGAGTGGTGGCGGTACTGCTTGCTGCCGGGCTTGCCGTAGCGGCGGTTGCGGCCGTAGAACCGGAACCACAGAACCAGGGCGGCGACCAGCACCACCAGCGCCAGAACGGCGATGCGGGCGGAGCGCTGGGAGAAGAATTCGCCGATGGCGTGGCGCAGGGACAGGAAGCGGCTGGCGGACACGTCGGCCACGGCCAGCAGGGGTACGGTGACGTAGGTCGTGTCGCCGTAGCTGACGGTGATCTCGCCCAGGCGGTCGCCGGCGGCGATGGGGGCCAGCGCCGTCTCGTTATCCAGCGTGACGGTGCGGGTCAGGGCGCTGACGTCCAAATCCTTGGGCAGCATGGCGTCGGCGCTCTCCGCCGGGTGGACGGCCACGGTGGAGACCTGCTTGCTCAGGGCCACGGGGACCTCCTGGATCAGCTCATTCTCGTCCAGCACCTGCTGGGGGGCAAAGTTGTCAAAGCCCCAGTCGAACAGACGGGCCGTCTCGGTAAAGCTCTCTACGATGTAGCCGGAGCCGTTCTCCTTTTCGACCTTCTCCGCGCCCAGCACCACGCTGATGAGCGTGCGGCTGCCGCGGACAGCGGAGGAGACAAGGCACTGGCCGGCGGCATCGGTGCTGCCGGTCTTGATGCCCTGGGCGCCGGAGTACAGGTACCCGGCCAGCCGCCAGTTGGAGATCAGGGCGTTGGTGCTGTGGAGCACGCGCTCCTCCTCGGTCTTGTTGGTGGGCGGTATCTCATAGGACTTGGTGTTCACCATGGTCATGAAGTCCTCGTGCTTCATGGCCTCGCGGGTGATGAGATACAGATCGTAGGCGGAGGAGTAGTGGCCGGACTGGGTCAGGCCGGTGGTGTTGGCAAAGTGGGTGTTTTTGCACCCCAGCTCCTGGGCGCGCTGGTTCATGCGCGCCACAAAGGCATCTACGCTGCCGCACAGCGTTTCGCCCAGGATGTTGCACGTCTCGTTGGCGGAGATGACCAGCATACAGTACAGCAGCTGCTCCACCGTCAGCGTTTCACCTTCCACGATGTCGGCGGTGCTGCCGTCCTCCGGCAGGCCGCGCAGGGCGGTGGCGGTGGCGGTGACCTGCTGGTCCAGCCGCAGCTCACCCCGGTCGATGGCCTCGAAGATCAGCAGGGCGGACATGATCTTGGTGGTGCTGGCAATGGACAGCTCATCGTGGATATTTTTGTCATAGAGTATCGTGCCGGTCTCGGCCTCCACCAGCAGCGCGGCCTTGGCACGGATGGCCGGATCCTCCAGCGCGGCGGCGGGAACGGTCAGAGCTCCGCATAAAATCAGGGCGGATAAAAAAACAGCAATAAAACGACGGATTTTCATGTGACTTTTTCTCCATGTATGCTATAATATAGGGGGACGGCCCCGTCCGGAGCATGGGGCCGGTATGTCCATGACCTATTATAAGCAAAAGAGGCGGGGTAGTCAACTGTGGGAAAGCGGATAAAATTGACAAAGACGGACGTGTTCCTGCTGGGACTGACGGTGCTGTTCGTCCTGGCGATGGCACTGACGTGGCTACTGACGCCGCGGCAGGTGCGGGGCGGCTATGACATCAGCGCCGTGCCGCCGGAGGAGGCTGCGCCCGCGCTGCTGAAGGTGAACATCAACACCGCCAGCGCGGAGGAGCTGGACGGCCTGCCGGGGATCGGCCCGGTGCTGGCCCAGCGGATCGTGGACGAACGGGAGGCCAACGGACCCTATACCGGCGCGGAGGACCTGACGCGGGTGGAGGGAATCGGACAGGCCATCGTGGAGAGCATACAAGATCACATCATAACGGAGGATACGCAGGAATGAAGATATTGGTGGTAGACGACGAGAAGCTGCTGGTGAAGGGCATGAAGTTCAATCTGGAGAACGAGGGGTATGAGGTGATGACCGCCTATGACGGCGCGGCCGCCGTGGAGCTGGAGAAGAAGGAGAACTTCGACCTGATCGTCATGGACGTGATGATGCCCGGCCTGTCCGGCAGCGACGCCTGCATGAAGATACGGGAGTTTTCCGATGTGCCCGTCATCATGCTGACCGCCCGCAGCGAGGACAGCGACAAGCTGATGGGCTTTGCCTGCGGCGCGGACGACTATGTGACGAAGCCCTTTAACATTCTGGAGCTGAAGGCACGCATCCGGGCACTGCTGCGGCGGTCCATGAACGGGAACCAGGCGGCCCAGAGCCGCCAGCGCACGCCGCTGCTGACCGTGGGCGACCTGAGCCTGGACACGGAGCAGCGGGTGGCCCTGCGGGACGGAAAGACCATCGACCTGACCGCAAAGGAGTATGACCTGATCGAGCTGCTGATGAAAAACCCCCGGCGGGTGTACAGCCGGGAGAGCCTGATGGACCTGGTGTGGGGGTATTCCTACGCCGGAGATTATCGAACGGTGGACGTGCACATCCGACGGCTGCGGGAAAAGCTGGAGCCGGACCCCGCCAACCCGGTATACATTATGACGAAGTGGGGAGTTGGTTACTATTTTAAGGGAGAAGAACAGCCCACCGTGTGACACGGCGGCAGCAAATACGGACCAGACCCCGCAGGCGCAGACTATGTGGCAGCGCCTGGGCCTTGGTATACGCAAGCTGCGGGGCAAGGCGACGCTGCAGCTGAAGTTCAGCCTGAGCTATATCCTGGTCATCGCGGCGGTGCTGATCCTGCTGAACTCCTATCCGCTGCTGGTGAGCCAGAACATGATGGTGGCCTCCAATCAGAACAACCTGAAGAGCACCGCGAAGGTCATCGAGTCGGCGATGATAGGCTTGGAGAAGCTGACGGTGGAGAACGTGCAGGCGGCGCTGGAGGGCCTGGACGAGTCCGGCGCGGCCCGTATCATGGTGACCAACAGCGCGGGGCTGGTGCTGTACGACACCCGGCAGGGCAGCAACGCCGTGGGCGAATACGCGCTGTACTCCGTGGTGGCGGTGGCCCTGCGGGGACAGGACGCCAGCTATTGCAGCTACGACGGCACGGCGTTTTTGAGCCGCGTGGCCACGCCTGTGGTGTATCACAACCAGATCGTGGGCGCGGTGTACGCCTATGACTACGACACGGAGCAGTCGGAGCTGCTGGAGGCGTTCCGGCACAACCTGCTCATTATCTCGCTGCTGATCGCCCTGCTGGTGGCGGGGCTGAGCATCGTGCTCAGCCAGATGCTGACCCGGCAGATCAGCGGGCTTTTGCAGGCCATCCGCAAGGTGCGTGAGGGCGCGTACAGCCACCGGGCTGACGCCAGCGGCACCGACGAGATCGCCCAGATCGCGGCGGAATTCAACAGCCTGACCGACCGATTGCAGACCACGGAGAACGCCCGACGGCGGTTCGTCTCCGACGCCAGCCACGAGCTGAAAACACCGTTGGCGGGCATACGGCTGCTGACGGACTCCATCCTGCAGACAGATCACATGGACGAGGAGACCACAAAGGAGTTCGTCACCGACATCGGGCGGGAGGCGGAACGGCTGAGCCGCATTACCGAGAACCTGCTGCGGCTGACGCGGCTGGACAGCGGCGTGGTGCAGCAGCCCTATCCCGTGGCGGTGGGGCCGGTGCTGGAGCGCGTGGAGCGTATGCTGACCATGGTGGCCCAGGAGAAGGGCGTGACCGTATCCGGCGCGGCGGACGAGGATGCCGTGGCGCTGGCCACCGACGACGATGTACATCAGATCCTGTACAACCTGATGGAGAACGCCATCAAGTACTCCGCCGCCGAGGACGGATTCGTCCGGGCGGAGGCCCATGTGGATGGGGACAAGGTGGTGCTGACGGTCAGCGACAACGGCATCGGTATACCGAACGAGGACCTGCCGCATATTTTTGACCGGTTCTACCGGGTGGACAAGATGCGCTCGCGGGAGGTGGGCGGCACGGGACTGGGGCTGTCCATCGTGAAGGACACCATCGAGAACCGGGGCGGCACCATCTCCGCCGGCCACGGCGCAAACGGCGTGGGCACGGTGTTCACCGTGTACCTGCCGCTGGCGGAAAGGGGGGAGGAGGCATGAAAAAGCGTATCATTTCCCTGCTGCTGGCGGCGGTGCTGGCGGCGAGCCTGTGCGCCTGCGGCGAGCAGCAGACGGCGGACGGCGGGAGCCTGCGGCTGTACTGCCCGGCGGACCTGAGCGAGCAGAACAAATCTGCCGGCGGCGGCGACGCCGTGCAGGGCATCGCCATCCCCTGGGCGGATATCACCGCCGGGGACCGGGGACGCCAGCAGCAGGCGCAGTACATCATGGAGCTGCTGCTGGGCGGCTGCACGGCGGAGGGATTCATCGCGCCCATACCCGTGGGGACGCAGCTGCTGAGCTGTACCGTCACCGGCGGAACGGTGTCGGTGGACATGAGCAGCGAATACGACCAGCTGATCGGTATTGACCGGACCATCGCGGACTACTGCATCACGCTGTCGCTGATGCAGCTGGACGGCATTTACGCCGTGCGGCTGACGGTGGCGGGCGAGCTGCCTGCGGACCGGACCAGCGAGGTGTACACCTCAGAGGAGGTGCTGCTGACCAGCCCGGACGATGTGGTGCGGACGGTGAAGGTGCAGCTGTACTTCCCGGACGGCGGCGGTACGCTGGTGGGCGAGGAGCGCCGGCTGACGGTGTACGAGGGGGAGACGGTGGCCCAGGCGGTGGTGAAGGCACTGACGGAACGGCCGCTGGACAGCTACGCGGACCTGTACCCGCTGCTGCCGGAGGGCTTTACGGCCCTGAACGCCAGCACGGAGGAGGGGATATGCTACCTGAACCTGCCGGGGAGCGTGGCGGCGCTGCTGCCGGAGGACGCGGAGGCGCAGAACCGCATGATACAGGGGCTGGTGGACTCGCTGTGCTCACTGGAGGATGTGACGCAGGTGCAGCTGATGCTGGACGGTGAGTACCAGCTGATGCTGGGAAGCGTTCCCATCAGCCGGCCCATACTGCCCACGGGCGGCGTACAGCCCACGGCGGAATAACCGAAAGCAGCCGGACTTTTGCACAAAAAGCCCGGCTGTTTTTGCAATTAATGCCGAAAAATATACCATTCCCTCCCTGCATATTGTTTCAAAGACGGCAAAGTGGTATAAAGAAGGAGTAATTATGTGCCGCCAAGGGAGTATACTCCCTTTCAACGTTTCAGCGGGCTGAAACGAACTCTCTTGGCGGGAAAGGAGAGAGGAATATGAAAAAAGCAGTCAGCCTCCTGCTGACCCTGATACTCACCCTGTCCCTCTGTACCCCCGTCTGGGCAGACAATACAGGGACGGTAAAAAGCGTTTCTGCGCTTGCGGTGGTTGGTACGGCTACGGAAGAAGATTTAGCGACTGCCAAGGCGTTCCTGAGCGATACGGGTGTGTTTGTCTATTATGAAGCGGGAGAAATGGCAAACCAGATCATGCCGCGCGGGACGAATTTCGGCCAGCAGAACTATAAGGATGTGACCACCGAGGCGGTTAAAAAGTACAATGCACTCGGCGACGGTGTAAAGGCGATACTGGAGACGTTGTATGTGACAGACGGTATGATGCCGTGCTTTTTTAGCTACCGGGTGAAAATATTGCAGGAAATTGCAAACAACCCTGATCCCGGTCCCGGTCCTGGTCCCGGCGGCGGTGAGCAGGGCGAGGAGCAGTTGGACAGTGAACTACATTCAAAGTATGGGTATCAATACCCGGTATTGGATAAAGATTTTACTGTGAATTACCCCGGTGCAATCCGAGAGAGCAACGAATTCTATGAGCAGAACTATAACCAGTCGACAGGTACGCTGACCATCAAGATCAAGAAAGGCACTGCCGAGGGGTGGTTGACCGCGCGGAACGACGCAAGTGCTGGGCTGAACCCCGGTGTATACGTGGAGATCATATTTAAGAACGCCAACAACAAGCAATTTGGCACATCTACCTTCGGGAACGGACAGGTGCCTGATTCCTTTATAAATGGAAGCGCGAAATTGTCGGCGGAACAAAACGCGAATAGAGGGAACAATATTCCCCTTATGATCGGCAACGAGGATTCGGAAAACGGAAAACTGACCCTTACCTCCAATTCCAGAAGTATCCGCGGCCTCATGGTGTGGGATAATGCCGAAACCATGTCGGAAGCTGCGGAAAAGTGGATAATTAGAATCAACATTGTCCATGAGGAGGACTTTGAGTATAAGTACGACATCAACCCGGTGCAAAGAGTACCGGCGGAACGTATGACGTATACACCGAATACGGCTGAAGACCTTGGAAAGTGGAATGTGAAAACGTCTGCGGGCGTGCTGACGGTTTCCTCCAATGGCCAGAATATCCCGGTAAATACAGTACTGGGTACACTGGTGGTGACTGCGCCGCAGGGAGGGTATACGCTGGATGTCAACCGGTGCGTGGTCAAGCAAGGCAACTTGAATGTCATAAGAGAGAATAATACTGGCAGCAACTTGAAGCAGTGCACATTGTCGGTATATACATTTGACAGAGGCGCGGGAACAGCCGTGTATACACTGGTGTGGAAGAACGGCGCAGACGAGATTATGGAGAGTCTCACCGTGAACATCGCCAATGCGCAGCCGTGGATGATGGACGTAGCGGAGAATGTAGCGACTGCCAGTGAGGAGAGCGTAAGGCAGATGTTGCCTCCTCCGCTGCAATCGGCAGTGAAGTATGACACAAAACTTGGATTTGTGACGGTGGATCTGTCTGGTCTGGTTCCGGGAATGGTGCTTGACCTGCGCAGCATGGGGGTCGTACTGCCTGCGCCGCAAGGGGCTGTAAGCTATAAAGTTGCGACGGACAGCAGCAACACAGACCCGACAACAGGAAATAAGGAATTTTTCATCAACGCAGCAAAGGGAAAGTTTGATGACCCCAATGGCAGAACCCTTATAAGTGAAGGCCGAGTGGCGCAGGATTGCTTCGTGCCCTACGTTGTGCTCAGCAAAATTACGGTCGATGGTATTGACGTGTATTTTGCCAGCGACCAGAATTTCCGCAGCAAGGTTGTCCAGTGGTATAATGATGCCGGAGAAGTGATTGCTACAAACTACGTGTATGTAAAGAATTCACCGTTCGTACAGTCTGTGACAACGACTGCAAAGGTTGCGGCAGATGAGACGGAGCAGAATCCCTATATCATTGGCGGCGATGGTGAACGGTTTACCTGTGAGCGCTACCCGCAGGAAAATGCCGGTGAAAAACAGTATTTCAAATTCACCGCAACCGGCCAGCACACCGGCTCCTACACCGTCTACATCCCCTACTCTTATTTCGGCCTGACGTGGGAGCAGGCCAAGACCCGGATACAGAAGCCGGTCATCAAGCACTACCACGAGGATCATACTTGGCGTGAGGATATTCAGGGTGAATACACCGAATATGGCGTGAAGTTCACGACCGGCAGCTTCTCACCCTTTGTGGTGGACTGCTCGGAGCAGTCCACCGGCGGCGGGTACTACTACGGCGGCGCGTCCACGCCCGGAATTTCCGCGGTGAAGACGGCTGATGCCGCCAAGAGCGCCACAGATTACACCTCCGGCATCTACGGGCTGACGTTCCGCAGCACGGCGGCGTTCAGCGGCTTTAAGGGCGTGCAGGTGGACGGCAGGACCATCGCCGCGGCCAACTACGTCGCCGAGGACAACGGCGGCATTGAGGTCTATCTGAAGGCGGTGTATCTGCGGACGCTGAAGGACGGCAGGCACACGGTGACCATTCTGTCCGACGCGGGCAACGTGACGATGAACTTCACCATCGGCGGGGTGGGCAGCCCCACCACGTTCGACGCGGGCATCGGGGCCTACGTGGGCATGGCGCTGGCGTCCGTGGGCGGCATGGCCTGGATGCGGAGAAGGAAGCGCTGACCGGCCTATACGGCGGCACACAGCCAGTACCCCGGCTTCGCCGGACCGATCGTGCGGCATACGAAAGAGTACCCCCGGCGAAGCCGGGGGTACTTTTTTGAAATCAGCTATTGCAAAAACGCGAAAATGTGGTATCATACGTGCGAGCGCCGCACTCTGCTGGACGGAGGCGGCAGCAGGAGGTAAAACTATGAATAACGAAACGAAGCGCGGGAAATACACCGTGCATGACCTGGTGCGCATTTCCGTGCTGGTGGCCATTATGCTGCTGCTGGAGGTCACGGGTCTGGGCATGATCAAGATGCCGGGGCTGGAGATCACCCTGCTGATGGTGCCGGTCATCGTGGGCGCCATTGTCATGGGGCCGGCCAGCGGCGCCATTCTGGGCGGCGTGTTCGGCTGCATCAGCTTCTGGGAATGCTTCGGCAGGAGCCAGTTTGGCGCGGTGCTGCTGGGTATCAACCCCATCTACACGTTCCTGGTGTGCGTGCCCACCCGTATTCTGGCGGGCTGGCTGTGCGGCCTCAGTTTCAAGGGCCTGAACAAGCTGGACAAGAGCAATCTGTGGTCCTTCGGCGCGGCGGGCCTGATCGGCGCGCTGTGCAACACGGTGCTGTTTATGACCACGCTGTGCCTGTGCTTCTACAACACCGAGTATATCCAGGGCTTTGTGGCCGCCCTCGGCAGCGCCAATGCGTTCCTGTTCGTCATCGCTTTTGTGGGCGTGAACGGCCTCGTGGAGGGCGCGGTGTGCCTGATCACCGGCGCGGCTATCGCCAAGGCGGTCATGTACAGCCGGGGCAAGCTGGCTGCCCGCAAGACCAACGCATAAGACGGGAGGCGCGCGTATGCTGCTGGCTTTGGACGTGGGAAATACCCATGTGGTCGTGGGATTGATGGAGGGGCGCGAGGTGCGCCGCAGCTTCCGTATCGCCACACGGCGGGACAACGCCGTGGGCGATTACGCCGTGGCACTGAGCCAGCTGTTGGAGCTGGCGGAGGTGGACAGGCAGGAGGTGGAGCAGGTCATCATCTCCTCGGTGGTGCCGCCGGTGACCCGGGCCCTGCAGGGCGCGGCACGGCTGCTGACCGGAAAGGAGCCGTTGGTGGTTGGCGGAAACGTCCGCTGCCGCGTACCGGTGCGTATCAAGCGGCCGGAGACGCTGGGCGCGGACCTGCTGACCGCCGCCGTGGGCGCGCTGGATCTGTATCAGCCGCCGCTGCTGCTGGTCGACATGGGCACCGCCACCACGGTGACGGTGCTGGATGAGCAGGGGGCGTTCCGGGGCGGAGCCATCCTGCCAGGGGCAAACCTGGCGCTGTCGTCTTTGGCGGGCGGCACGGCGCTGCTGCCGGACATCCCGCTGGCAGTGCCGGAGAGAGCCATCGGCGACGATACGCTGACGTGTATGCAAAGCGGGTGCGTGCTGGGCTCGGCACTGCTGCTGGACGGACTGATCGACCGGATGGAGGCCGAGCTTGGCCGAAAGGCCACGGTGGTGGCTACCGGCGGCATCGCGCCGGTGATCGCGCCGGCCTGCCGGCATGAGATGCACATGGCCGCAGACCTCATTCTGCGGGGTCTGGCCGTGCTGTATGAGCAGAATAACTAAAAGAGGAAGTTCCCATTCCATTGGAATGGGAACTTTTTTTGATAAAAAGATAAGCTGTCCGTCTTTCGGGACAGCGGACCGATTATGATACACTATACAAGCACGAAAAAGACTGCTATAATTCTAAAGAGAGGAGTGGGGACATGAACGGCTGCGAAACATTAGGAAACTTATGGGATCATTGGAATGAGTGTGGGAAAAATGTGCCAGAAACCCATGGGATTTACAAAATCATTTTGCCTGCGGAGATGGAGCTTCGTTTTGTTGAAAGAATTGAGGGACATCCAGCTGCGGATACTTACGATGTGGGGGCATTGACGGACAAGTATAAACAATCAGGGTATTCGAAATTGTTGTATGTCGGAAAAGCTGAAGGGAGGAGGGGGCTGCGCCAGCGTATACGGCAATACCTTTTATATGGATTTGATGGAGGCAATGACCATCGTGGCGGACGTGCTATTTTCCAAATAGAAAGCTTTAGAGACTTGGTTTGTAAGTGGGAAGAAATTGAAGACTGCAAAGCAGAGGAACATCGATTGCTTGAAGAATTTAACGCAAAATACTCTGTATATCCGGTTGCTAATTGGCGGGGTTAATAGGTGAAAAGGGAGGATAGTATGGAATCTGATCGTTATCGCCGTGAGTTGGAGAGAAAAGACAGAGATATAAGAAGCGTAGATGAGGCGATAGAGCGTATTTTTGCAGAAGAAAAGCGTTGCCAGGACGTGATAGACCAGCGTACACGGGATTTACGAAATTGTAAATCGGAAAGTATCATAAAATCTCGCCAGAGGGATATTGATACGCAGAAAAGCAAAATTGCTGCGTTGGAAAAAGATCGCGAAAGACGGATGATGGAGAGGAAGGGACTCTGCCGCGACAGAGAGAATCTAAACCAAAGGCTACAATATGAACTCCAGCGTGAAGTGGATGCGCAAAGGCGCGAAGTAGCGGAGCAGCAACATAAAGAAGCCGACCGTGCGTATTGGGAACGCGAGAGGCAGAGGAAAGAACAAAAAGAGCAAAAACGACAGGCGCAGGCAGCAGCGTATGCGCGTTCACGAATGGACCAAGGGACCGATAGTCTGCAGGAATCGGCAGAGAGGATGGTGCGCGAATACCAACAGGAACATCCGTTTCCTTTTAAAAAGTTCCTGTGCATCGTGTTGGCTGTGTTGGCAGTATTGTGGGTGTTTCGGGTGCTGAGTACTGCGCCGGATAGCAAGACGGCCACTACACATCAGGCGACTGCTTTGCCGGGGACGATGCTCGGCCATATTGGTTTTACTGTGGCAGACATAGAGAACTGGTATGGTACAGATTACATAGTTGACAGTTTTAGTGGAGGACACTATATGTTCTACACGGAGAAAAGCGGGTGTCCGTATAGTTTCCTTTTTGCCCCGACAGATATTTCAACCTTTGATGGGACAACAGAAAGCGGCGATAGGATATGTGGAGTTGTCTCGAATCAAGACAATGCTATTATATTTAATAATGCAAAAGTAGGAATGGAACATCGGGAGTTTGAAGCAGAAATTGGGAAAATATATACAGTTGCTATGGACAATGAGGCAGAGTACGATTATCCATCTGCAACGTTTTCTGTGGAAGCGACGAGCTTTTTGGATGGAAAGCGCCATGAATATACGTTAGTGATTTTGGAAAATGATGGATATGTATGTAACGCAGCGATATATGAATGAAAAAACAGCACCCCAACCAGGGTGCTGTTTATATATTATTTCAGCAGGTTGAAGGTCATGATGGCGGCGCCGAGGATCACCAGCACCACGCCGGTAGCGCGGTTCAGCGTTTTGGGTTCGGCCTTGTTGGCAAATACTGCGGCGATGCGGGCCCAGATCAGGGTGAACACCACGCACAGCACCAGCACGGTCCAGTCCGGTGCGCCGCCGATAGTGAAGTGGGAAATGGCGCCGGTCAGCGCCGTAAAGGTCATGATGAACACGCTGGTACCCACGGCGGTTTTCAACTCATAGCCCAGCACCGTGGTCAAAATCAGCAGCATCATCATGCCGCCGCCTGCGCCCACGAAGCCACAGATGAAGCCAATGACGATGCCGCAGACCACGGACTGGACGGCACGCTTTTTGGCGGAGACACCCAGCATGGCCTCCTTGGTGGTCATAACGGGACGGACGATGAACTTGACGCCCAGCAGGAACGTCATGATCACGGAGAAGCTTCCCATGGTGCGGGAGGGCACCAGGCTGGCGATGTAGCTGCCTGCCACGGTGAACAGAAGCACGGTGACCATCATAATGATGCCGTTCCGGATGTCCAGGTTCTTGTTTTTGCGGTAGGTGTAGGCGGAGACGGCGCTGGCAAGCACGTCGGAGGCCAGAGCGATGCCTACCGCCATGTAGGGGTCCATGCCCAGAAATGTGATGAGCATGGGACTGATGACCGCCGCGGCGCTCATGCCCGCAAAGCCGGTGCCCAGTCCTGCGCCCATACCGGCGAAGAAGGTGACGGCCAGTGTCGTGATGAACTTCATGCGGTATTCCTCCGATGGACGCCCCCGGCGACGCCGGGGGCGTTTCGCTTATTTTTTGTTCAGGATCTCCATGAACTCCTCGCCGGTGATGGTCTCCTTCTCGTACAGGAAGGCGGCCAGCTCGTCCAGCTTGGCGCGGTTGTCGGTGAGGAGCTTCAGCGCCTTCTCGTGCTGCTGCTTCACCAGTGCCACCACCTGTTGGTCGATCTTCGCCTGGGTCTCGGCGGAGCAGGCCAGAGACGTGTCGCCGCCCAGATATTGGTTCTGCACCGTCTCCATGGCCACCATGTCGAAGTCCCTGCTCATGCCGTAGCGGGTGATCATGGCGCGGGCCAGCTTGGTGGCCTGCTCGATGTCGTTGCTGGCACCGGTGGTGATGGTGCCGAACACCGTCTCCTCGGCGGCGCGGCCGCCGGTGAGGGTGGCGATCTTGTTCTCCATTTCCTCCTGAGACATCAGGTAGTGGTTGCCCTCCTCCACCTGCATGGTATAGCCCAGAGCACCGGAGGTGCGGGGCACGATGGTGATCTTCTGCACCGGGGCGGAATTGGTCTGCTTGGCCGCCACCAGCGCGTGGCCGATCTCGTGGTAGGCCACGATATGCTTCTCGTGATCGGTCATAATGGCGTTCTTCTTCTGGTAGCCGGCAATGACTACCTCGATGCTCTCCTCCAGGTCGGCCTGGGTGGCAAAGCGGCGTCCGTCACGGACGGCGCGGAGGGCAGCCTCGTTGACGATGTTGGCCAGCTCGGCGCCGGAGGCACCGGAGGCCATACGGGCGATCTTGTTGAAGTCCACGTCCTCGGCGATCTTGATCTTTTTGGCGTGTACCTTCAGAATGGCCTCGCGCCCCAGCAGGTCGGGCAGCTCCACGGGTACACGGCGGTCGAAACGACCGGGTCGGGTCAGGGCCGGATCAAGGGATTCGGGACGGTTGGTGGCGGCCAGAATGATGACGCCGGTGTTGCCCTCGAAGCCGTCCATCTCGGTCAGCAGCTGGTTGAGGGTCTGTTCCCTTTCGTCGTTGCCGCCCATCATCCCACTGTCACGCTTTTTACCGATGGTATCGATCTCATCGATAAACACGATACACGGCGCATTTTTCTTGGCTTCCTCAAACAGATCACGGACACGCGAAGCGCCGACGCCAACAAACATCTCCACAAAATCCGAACCTGCCAGCGAGAAAAACGGTACCTTCGCCTCGCCCGCCACTGCCTTGGCAAGGAGCGTCTTACCGGTTCCCGGAGGTCCCACAAGAAGCGCACCCTTCGGCAGCTTCGCACCGATGTCGCGGTACTTTTTCGGGTTGTGCAGGAAATCGACAACCTCCTGTAGCGATTCCTTCGCCTCATCCTGTCCCGCAACATCCTTGAACGTCACGCCGGTCTGCTTCTCCACATAAACCTTGGCGTTGCTCTTGCCGACGCCCATGGCGCCGCCGCCCATCCGGCGCATCACCACGCCGAGCACAACCCAGATCAGCACCAGCGGAATCAGGTAGCTTAAGATGCTGTAAATCCATGTCGATGTGTTATCCGGAATCACTCCGCTGATATCCACACCCTTTTCCTTAAGTAACGGAATCAGCTCATCATCCGCCACACGCCCGCAGTAGTAAGTCACCTCGTAAGGTGTTTTCTCATCGGAATCCAGTGTGATGTCGATCTGGTACGAACCGATCTCCACTGACTTCACGCTTCTGCCTTCCCATTTGCCAGTGCCGTTCACCATGTCGAGAAACTCCGAGTAAGACACCTCCTGCGTGCTCATCTGGTTGAACTGATTGGTTACAAGACTCATAATAAACAGCGCAATCAGTGAAATCAGTATAAATGCCATCAAAATCTGACCATTGTGATTCCCTTTGCCGCCGTCTCCGTTATTCCCTCCGTTTGAATTACCGTTATTGTAATTGTTATTCGATCCCTGATTGTCCATTGAAGTATTTATCCTTTCCAACAGGCTCCGCCAGTTCAGAGTCTGGATTCTTATCGTATATCTTCTATATTATATTGAAAATGGAATTTAAAAGCAATACGTTCTTCGTGAAGTTTTCCTGTCATTTCTAAAATAATTCTAAAATTTCCCGGCATACTATTTTCTGTGTTTTTGAAATTATGCTGGATTTTCCGGACACTTAGTTGTATACTGTATGGGTTATATAGAGCGTATTACTATTATTTACACAACTGTACTTTTATATGAGGAGGAAAACCCTATGCCTGTAAAATATGTCTTTGTCACCGGTGGTGTCGTTTCCGGCCTTGGGAAAGGT
>OKTT01000272.1_pt1 | contig 32560 bp, 45 predicted proteins | sample 1606121 | NCBI WGS metagenome assembly OKTT01 (sample SAMEA3879516, study PRJEB24766) | human gut metagenome | biome: human-associated habitat; feature: feces | place: USA | collected 1985/1987
GCGGTCCGGGTGGTCCATCACATCCACATACCACACGCCGAAGTCGTCATCGGGGATGTCGATGGTCTCCTGGCTGAGATCAAAGGGGCACTCGTCCCCGGTCAGGTAGTCCTCGCTGGAGCCGTCGTCGTTCTCCAGATAGATGTCCGCCCGGCGGTTCACCATCCGCAGATTCCGCTTCCGCAGTGCGGCCTTCAGCTCATCGGTGCAGCGGTTGAACACCAGCAGGTCGGCGTTGGTGATTTTTTCCATCATGATCTGGCCCATGTTCTTGGCATAGGTCTCAAAGGTATTGGCGTCCACAAAGGTCATCACCTGATAGAGGACCCAGTTGGCGGGCAGCACCTCGCGGTAGAGCTTTTCCATCTGCCACATGCCGTTGTACTCAATGAGCACCTGCTTGGGGCGGTGCTTCTTTTCAAGCTCCTTGCAGAAAGCGAGCGTCAGCTCCTCTTCGTCGTCTACCGTGACAACGGTGACGTTGTCGAGCGCCTTCTTCTCGTATTCTTCGTCGCCCTCTTCGCAGCAGATCAGAAGCGTCCTGTCCTCGCGGGCGAAGCCGTCTTCTAAAATGCCGTTGATAAAGCTCGTTTTGCCGGAATCGAGAAATCCGGCGACCAGATAAACAGGAATATCCATGAATTACACTCCAAACAGTTCTGCAAGGCCGTCTTCCTTGAGCTCCGCGCCGATAACGCACAGACGGCCCGTATAGTCGGGATGGCCCGCGCGGACCTCATGCTCTTCGGGCACGTAGTCGAATTCGAGCCAGCCGTCCTCGCCGTTCACGATGCCCTTGGCACGCAGGATGTGGCCGTAGTCGCCGCTGTCCAGCTTGTGGAGCATGTCCTCAAGAGCTTCTTTGCTGAACTTCTTCGGCGTCTCCTTGCCCCAGGAGGAGAAGACGTCGTCGGCGTGGTGATGATGGTGATGGTGGCACTCGCACTCGGGATCGTCGCACTCCTCACCGTCGTGGTGATGGTGGTGATGCTCGTGCTCGTCGTGCTCGTCATGGTCATGGTCGTGATGATGCCCATGCTCGTGGTCATGCTCATCCTCATCGTGGTCATGGTGATGCTCATGTTCGTGGTCGTGCTCGTCATGTTCATCGTGATCATGATGATGGTGATGCTCATGCTCATGCTCGGCCTCTTCGATCTCGTGCTCGCGGCGCATCTTTTCAAGAAGCTCGTCGCTCAGCGACACCCTTTCGATGGCGGAGAGGATGGTCTTGCCGTCCAGCTCGTCCCACGGAGTCGTCAGAATGGCGGCGTCGGGGTTCTTCTCGCGCAGCATCGCGGCGGCAGCCTCGAGCTTTTCCTGCGAGAGCTTCTGCGTGCGGGAAAGAATGATCGTGCCGGCGGCCTCGATCTGGTTGTTGTAGAACTCACCGAAGTTCTTCATATAGACCTTGACCTTGCTGGCGTCGGCCACGGTGACATAGCTGTTGAGCTTGAGCTCGCCCGGGCACTCGTCGACCGTGCGCTCGACGGCGACGATGACGTCAGAGAGCTTGCCGACGCCGCTCGGCTCAATGAGGATGCGGTCGGGGTGGAACTGCGCCACGACCTCTTTGAGCGCCTTGTTGAAGTCACCGACGAGGGAGCAGCAGATGCAGCCCGCGGACATCTCGGAGATCTCGATGCCAGACTCCTTCAGAAAGCCGCCGTCGATGTTGATCTCGCCGAATTCGTTCTCGATCAGCACGAGCTTTTCGCCGCTGTAGGCTTCCGCGATCAGCTTTTTGATGAGCGTGGTCTTGCCGGCACCCAGAAAGCCGGAGAAAATGTCAATTTTCGTCATAAGAAATACGCTTCCTTCTTTTTTGTTGATTTCCAAACCTACATTATAAGCAGAATTTGTGAACGATTCAAGTCTTTTTCCACGCAAAATGCGCCTTTTTCCCGCTCACAGGCCCATACCGGGCAGCGGCACACGATGATCTAAGATCACGTGTCCGAAGCAGATAAAGCGCTTTCCGCTCTCAGGGCCGCAGACGACGTCCGCGCCGCGATCCCGCCCCAGAGAAAAGAGGTACGAAACGCCGAGCGGGTCGCGGTAATACTGCTTGCAGAGCATGTCGCCCCCGATGCAGAAGATGCCTACGTCGCCCGCATGCAGCGGGTCGTGATTGAGGTAGGCGACGCTGCCGCTGTGCAGCACGGGTTCTAAACTGTCGTCGCGGATGCGCACGGCGAATTCCGCTCCCGGCGGCACATCGCCGTGGTCGACGATGTAGTCAAAATCCTCGCCTGGCACGGGGGCGGCGTAGCCCGCTGCCTCGATCGAGCGGTAGAGCGGGATGCGGCGCGGCGCGCTCGCTTCCTCCCGCCCTGTATGCATCGTGCACAGGGCGCTGACGAGGCTGCCTACCGTCTCGCGCTCGAGCGGCGAGAGCGAGCGGCACTTTTCGATCAAATCCTGCTCTGCGTGCGAGCAGACGAAGCTGCCTGAGCGGAACGAATCGCGGTAAAGGTAGTTCGGGTCGATCTCAAGCGCATCGAACAGCCGGAGCAGCACCTCCTCCTTCGGCGAGCTGACGCCGTTTTCATAGTTGCTGATGGCAGAGGGCGAAACGCCAAGCTCCTCCGCCAGCGCCGCGCGCGAGAGATGAAGCTCCTCACGCCGCAGACGCATTTGTTTGCCAAAACTCATCAAGATTCCCCCAGAAAACGCAGGTTGCGACAAGATTTGACTGTATTCTATCGCAGAAGCTTGTAACTGTCAATCAATTATAACAAGAATCTTGTAAATTTATTCTTGACATAGCAAGATTCTTGTGATATCTTGATTTTGCTGACAAGTTCTTTGTACTTGCCAGCATGCCGCGGCAATCGTTCTCCTCAGTTTGCCCGCGGCGCACGCCGCCGATACCGGTACGGCGGCTGATCCCCGCAGCAGAAAAAGAAAACGCGCCGCCCTGAAAAGGACGGACGGGAAAAAATAGAGAGAAAGAAAATATCGAGCCAGCCTAAGGGCAGCTCGATATTTTTGCTTTTGTGGTAAAACGACGAAAGTGTAATCTCGACGCAGGCTGCAGAGCGGCTCTGATACGCCACCGGCGTATCGCTTACATTTTCCAAACCACTACAAAACAAAAAGAACGAGCTGACTTTCATCAACTCGTTCTTGGTGGCTCAAAGTGGAGCTAAGACGAACACATGACGCCTCGTCATCTATGCTGTCTATGACATCTTCCAGCGGGATCTCAATCGTATTCTTATCACCGGCAAAGCTGAACACAATTTTCACGCGGTTATCGTCGTATAGATAGGCCGCAACAAGGAATGTGTCAAACAGTCCAGCTTGATACTTCTTGTCATGCACATCTCCCTCGCGCAAGCTACGGAGCCATTCGACGAGTCTTTCCCGATTGGTAGGCACAATAGCCGCTTTTGCAGCGCATATCTTCCCTTCTATGGCGGTGCGCTCTGCTTCCAACTCCATTAAACGGCCTTTCGTAGTCTCCGTGATAATACCCTTCTCAATTGCCGACATGACATTCTTTATGCTGCGGTTAACTTCTGCGAGTTGATCCTCAAACACGCTAAGGTGACTTTCTGACACTCTACGATCATGATCTTCTACGCAACTATCCGCGATCCATTCGATTATGTCATCTTTAAGTGCGTAGTCCCTGATTGCCTTTGCTATTTTCAGCTCGATCACATCGCGGCGAACATTCTTCTTGTGGCAGGTTTTCTCAGTCCGCCTCTTTTGGCAGACGTAGTAGAAGTGCAGCTTCCCTGCCCGGCCTGTGCCGGAGATGCCGGTCATGGGACTTTTGCAATGCCCGCAGAACAGCTTGCCGGTGAGAAGATAGTCACCATTGACGCGGTGACGCCCTTGTGGATTTTTCTTCGTGGTAATCGCCTCCTGGACCTTGAAGTAGAGTTCATCGCTGACGATCCTCGGGATGCCGCCCTCAATGCGGACATCGCCGTAGATATAAATGCCGCGGTATCTCTCGTTGGAAAGGATCTTCTGAAAGCTCGACCGCCCCCATGGGCGACCGTACGAGGTTGTAATGCCTCTGGCATTTAGGCTGCTCATAATATCCACGAACGCCTCGCCGCAGGAAACTCGCGTGAAGATCTCCCGGATAACCGCCGCCCTTGGCTCGTCGATGGCATAGTGCAGCGTTTCGTCTGCTTTATAGCCGTAGGGCAGATGGCCGTTCGTCACCATGCAATTTGCGGCGTTGTCGTACAGACCGCGCTTGATGTCCTCGGCCATGTTCTCGGAATAGAACTGGTTGACATTCATCATCGAGCGGGCAGCGAAGCGTCCGGCCGCAGTATCGTCGAAATCCTCCTCCACATAGAGAACACGGACACCCAACTCCTGAAACCGTGCTTCGTTGACAAGAGCTTCCAGCATATTGCGGCCTATACGGTTGGACTTCCACGCAAGCACATAGCGGAACTTCCCTTTTGCGGCATCGGCCATCATACGCTGAAAATCCACCCGCTTGTCTGTGCGACCGGAAACGGCACGGTCGGCATAGGTGTCGATGATCCTGATGCCATACTCCGCCGCCAGCTCATAGCATTTCTCAAACTGCTGTTCAATGCTGATGTCTTTCTGGTTGTGGCTGCTGTACCGACCGTAGAGAACGCCTGGCTCTTCGACTTCCAGCTTCTTGCCCCGCTTCGGCTTCGCCGGGTGCTTTGCAGGTTTTCTCGGCAACAGCGCCACCCCCTTCTAACGATAGATTTGCAGTAGTAGATATTCAGAATCAGAAACAGAATACAGATACAGTCTCAGATACAGATACAGGTACAGAGACAGTGCGCGCACGATCGCGCGCACACGCACGCGCGCACGCGAGGTATCACTACGGTATACCATGATGATTTTCCCAAAAAGTTTGCGTGCGATACCATATATACCTGTATCGATAGGGTTAAATTTTATCGGAAATCTCTATAACCGCGAAGTACATATGCTTACAAGGGAGGCCCCTTTTTCTGAAATCAGGGCATGAACACCCAGATACGTCTATGTCATACATCTCACCGCGCTCTCCGAGGACGCGGGCTGTATGCATTTCCGGGTCGTAGTTCAGAAGTTTTATGCGCTTGGAATATATGCCTTTTTCCATCCGACTTCGCTGCTCGGGAGGAAGGTGTGTTATATATCCCCACGCAGGCCAGCCGACTTTTGCGAAGTCCTCCGCAAACTTGTGACAAATCGCCGTTCTCGCATGTATAGTTTCCTGCTGACGGTCCTTTTCAGCTTTTGCGGCCCTGTGCAACATCGTACCAACAATTACGAGGGCTACTGTCACGCCAATAAAGAAAACTGCCAGGATTTCCATAATGAACTCCCCATTATCCACCTTCACCCGTATGTAGCCTGCTGTCTGTCGAAGTTTGCTGAAAGTGATAATCTATCTTTTCTCACAAAATTGCTGCGAGGTCTGATATAATAGCTTCACTGCCGACAGTAAAATACAACAAAGGAGCCACCGCTATGAGTCAGGATAAACTATCTGAATATTGTGAGTTTGTAGTGCTTTCGCAGCAACTGCTCGGCGCAGATGATGAGGCATACATCAAGTTCCTTCGTTTTTGCGTGGAGCGTTTGCATAAAGGTGACCAAGTTCAAGCAATTTGGTCCGACTATCAGGATCAAGTAAAGTGAATATTTTTGTGATTTCTGAGAGTCCGGCGTCCTCCGCGATGCCGGACTTTTCAATTCCAAGCATGGAATCAATAGATTCTCCAAGCTGATCGGAAAGCTCACAGGCGTAGTCAAAGGTCAGCGGAATTACCCTCTTGATGATAAGATCCACCTCATACAAATCTATCCCGGCCGCCTCGAGGTCATGTTTGTCACTACTGTCAATGATACGCTTTAGATTGCTGGTAAATATCTTGCTATGTTCGCCTGAATCCACATGGCCCACAAGAAAATCTATGCTGACATTAAACGCATCTGCAATAGCCTCGAGGTTTTCGAGACTTGGGGCTCGTACGTCTTTCTCATACATGGCAATAAGACTGCGGGAGACATTTATTTTCTCAGATAATGCTTTCTGCGTTAAATCATCTCGTTTTCTCAAATAAACAAGAGTTTCAGACAACCGACTCACAATAATCACCTCGGACAAAGATTATCACAAAGCGTGACAAAAGTAAATAGTTTAAGAAAATTTTGTCACAGAGAGTGTTGACAAGCCCAGGTGCCTGTGGTATTATCGCATTGTCACTTGAAGTGACATATACATCATGAAAGGAGGGAAATAATATGGACCTTGGTAAGCGTCTGAAAGAGCTGCGCGGAGATCGCAACCGTGAAAAAGTTGCGGAAGCCGTAGGAATTTCGTCTTCTGCGCTCGGAATGTATGAATGCAACAAGCGAATTCCTCGGGATGATGTCAAAAAGAAACTTGCTGATTTTTACAATGTGTCGATTCAGCAGCTTTTTTTTGAAGATTGATGTCACTCTAAGTGACTTACAGGAGGTGAACTATGGATACGGCATCAAGACGAAGGAGCCTAATTCAGACAGAAAGTCTCTTGGAAATCGTGTCCCGGATTAAAGTCAGGTCTTTCGGGGATCGCGCAATTAGGTATCTCGATGACGCTGGGGACAGATGGATTGTTTTTTCTGACATTTGCAAAGCGCTCGGGTATAAAAACCCCAATCACGAAAGCAAAAAAGTCGATCCAGAGGAAAAACGCAAGTTAGATATCGGGCTGAGAAACACGCTCGCTGTGTGTATCAACCGCCGAGGATTGCTTAGATTTGTGCTGTTCGCCAATAAACCGGAGGCGTCTGAGTTCTTGTCGTGGGCGACGAGGGAAATATTTTCTGACTGGAATGACGAGCATGCCCGCTACAGTGAAAGTCCCGAGATAGGGGAGAAAGATGAAATCTTGCGTACGGTAAGGAGCCTCACCCCATGTCAGAAAAAAGCATTCGCTTCGTATCTCTACTACCTCACAGCAAAGGGGTGATTTCGTGACCAACGGCAATAGCTGCAGGGAAACCCTTGAAGGTGAGTTGACGGACGATATTCACATTGACACGTCAGCAATTCCCGAAAGCGTACGACATCGGCTCTGCGCGCTGACCCTCGAAAGGTTCAATGCATTTGTGGCGATACCGGGGAACGCTGAGTGGTTAGATGCCCGTATTGCCGCCAGAAAAGCGGCCAAAGCCGCTGAGTGAAAGGAGTGTTGAAGATGGCATATTACCGGACTTGCCCTTACTGCGGCAGTAATAACGACCCCGGCGAAGCCTGTGATTGCCGCGAAACGAAAAAAGAGGTCGCCCCGCTGCATCGGGAACGACCTCGGGCAAATGCTTACCCACAGTCAGTTTACCAACCGCTCTGTGCGAAGTCAAGAGGTGAGGGGGTGCTACCGTGGCAGAAGAATTGAGAGAGCTCCGGCTTTCCAAGCAGATACCGGCCAAGGATATGGTCGCGGTGGTACAAGCCATCTACCCAAAGTACGACAAGACCGTTCAAAGCAAGTGCGAGAACGGAGACGCCTACGGCGTGAGCCTGCGGCCAGACGCGATGGCGGCGCTCTACGCGCACTTCGCGCCGGAGCTGGCAGAGGGCCGCAAAGCGGTCAAAAAGGACGCGCACCGGCTGACCTGTCGTATCTCGGCAAGGCTCGAAACCGCCGACTACGAGGCGTTGCAACGGCTGATAGAGGCTGAGGGCTACGCCACCACACAGGACTGGCTGACCGCCACCGTCCGCCGCTACATCGCAGAGGCAGGTGAAACCGAATGAACTACGATCTGCCAGACCACCCCGTTATCCAAAACATGGAGCGCACCGGCTACCCGGACGGCAAGGAGCCGACCTTCCCGATTTGCCCCGTCTGTGGTGAAGAGTGCGAGGAAATTTTCAGAGACAAAGATTTGAATATCGTCGGCTGCGATATCTGCATCAAGCAGTCCGACGCATGGGAGGAGCCGGAGTGCTTCCCCGGAAAGGAGCATTGATGAAAGGACTGGTTATCACTACCGAAAACAAGATGCAGGTCAGGGAGTTCGGCGAGCCTGCCTATGAGACCATCGGAAAGGCTGTCGGCGGATGGATCGAGGTCGTACACCCGAAGGGCCTACCCGATCCGTTCTGCATGGTCGTCAACGAGGAAGGACTGCTGCACGGTCTGCCGCTCAATTTGTTCGGCTGCATTCTCTACGATACCGTGCGCCACGGAAATCCCATTGTCGGAAACATCGTGATTCTCAAAGAAGGCTTCACCACGCCTGGCGAGAGAGACTTTATCGGGCTGGACGAGGACGACGTCAAATTCCTCGGCGCAATGGCCGTCAGTCTGAGCGGCGGCGGCATCAAGTGGGAAAGCGAGGCGCGATAATGGCAAAGTTCTATTTTACCTACGGCACGGACGGTCAGCCGTTTTTCGGCGGCTGGACTGAGGTCGAAGCCCCGGACGCTCACGCGGCCTGTGCCGCGTTCCGCGCCTATCACCCCGATAAGACCGAGGGCTTAGTGAATTGCTCCAGCATCTATGACGAGGAGAAGTTCAAGCTGACCGGAATGTACCGGGAAAGCAATTTCGGTTTCCGGTGCCACGAAATCATCACTCTGCGGCGCGAAGCCGCTACCAACTGAAAGGAGCTATCACCATGATTAGAAACCCGAACGACATCCAGGAGGGCGCAAAGAAAATCCGCATGCTGATCGCCGGTTATCCCGGCATCGGAAAATCCACTCTGGCGCTGTCCGCCCCCAATCCCCTGCACATTGACGTCGATTTTGGCATCGACCGCATCGAGCCGCGCTACCGCAAGCCATACATCCAGCCCCAGAGCTACGACGAGATCCTCAGCGATCTCACCCCCATCAATCTTCAGGACTTTGATACCCTCGTCTTCGACACCGGCGGCAAGCTCATTTCTCTCATGTCCCTGTGGGCCATCAAGAAAGACCCGAAGTATGGCCAGCGCGACGGCAGCCTCTCCCTCAAAGGCTACGGCTTTGTCGGCAAGGAATTCGTCCGGCTGATGGACTACTGCTTCTATGAGCTGCAGAAGAACATCGTCATCGTGTTCCACGCCACTGAGGAAAAGGACGGCGACAACACCCGTCTCCGCATCAAGGTTGAGGGGCAGACCAAGAACAATGTCTGGGAGCCTATGGACTTGGGCGGCTTCGTGGAGATTTACGGCAATGACCGCACCATCGGCTTCTCCAACTGCGAGAGGTATTTCGCCAAGGGGACGCGCGGCATCTCCGGCATTCGCAAGATCCCCGCACTCGGCCCGACCAGCCCTAACGACTTCCTGACGAAGCTGTTCGCCGAGTACAACGCCAAGGCCACTGCCGAGGTCGAGCAGAATGCTGTTGATCAGGCGGCATACGAGGCCGCGATGGTTGAGGGCACGGCCATCATCGCCGGCATTGTCGATGCCGACACCGCCAACGCCGCCATGCCGAAATATCAGGCCATTAAGCACGCGCTGACCTCCAACAAGGAGCTGGGCGTCCTCTGGAACAAGAAGGTTAAGGAGTGCGGCCTGTTCTACGATAAGGTGCTGAAAAAGTACACGCCCGCGCCGGCAGCGCCCGGAGAGGAGAAGGGAGCTGAGTAAATGGGACGCTACCTGATGACCCATTCGCTGCTGTCGTCCTGGCTCTACACCATGAAAGGCAACCCCTATGAGGATATGACAACGGAGCGCGACCCGATGGCGGAGTTTATGCTGACGCTGCGCCGGGAGCCGACGCCTACCACCGAGGCCATGCAGAACGGCATCGACTTTGAAGATTTGGTGACGAGCATTATCAACGGCCGCGGCGATCCGAACAATCAGTGGTATGCCGCTGCCGAAAAGGTCGCTCGACGGTGCGCCGGGGGCATCCTCCAGTACAAGGCCAAGAAGGTTGTCGAAGTCGGCGGCGTGAGCCTGCTGCTGTACGGCCGTCTGGACTGCTTGAAAGCCGGGGAAATCATCGACGTCAAGTTCACCAAGAGCTATGACGCTGGAAAATATTTCGGCAGTACCCAGCACCCCACCTACTTTGAGTTGATCCCTGAAGCGCGGCAGTTTACCTACATCGCCAGCAACGGGCGCGATGTATGGCCGGAAACATACTTCCGTGAGGACGCTCCCAGCATCTTCCCTGTCATTTCCGACTTCTTTGACTGGCTCCGGGCGGTGGATCTGATGCAGGTCTATCAGGAGAAGTGGGCTGCATTATGAACGGCAGGCTGAAAGACTGGTCGTTCTCTCGCACCGGCGAAAGCGTCCTGACTATCACAACCCGCGAGAGCTGCAAGAAGCTGTGGGATGCGCTCGGCGATCAGGAGATCACATTCTCCATCAAAAGGCGCGTCATCCCCCGAAGCCTCAACGCGAACAACTACGCATGGTCGCTGATTGAGAAACTGGCCGTCGCGGTGAAGTCGGACAAGGACTCCGTTTACGAGGAAATGCTCCGGCGCTACGGCACTGGCGAGACATACACCGACGAGGCCGGAAACGAGTGCAAGGTGCTGTTCTCCCTGCGGGAGGGCGTCCCACCCGCGCTGGTGGCGCGGCACTACGCCGAAACCGGCGTCGGTTATGTCGAGGGGAAGAAGTTCATTCATTACCGGGCGATCAAAGGCACCAGCGAATATTCCACGAAAGAAATGAGTGTCTTTCTGGACGGCATCATTTCCGAGTGCCAGGAGGTCGGCATCGAAACCGACACTCCCGAGCAGATTGCCAGATACAAGGAGGAATGGCATCCGTGAGGAAAGTTTATTGTGACTACTGCGGTCGAGAGACTGAGTATGTCGACAGCAAGGTCATCTACGGCAAGAGCTACGGCAAAATCTATCTCTGTCGGAACTGCATGGCATACGTCGGTGTGCATAAGGGGACGGACAAGCCCCTCGGCCGCCTTGCCAATGCGGAACTGCGGAACTGGAAAAAGGCTGCACACGCCGTATTTGACCCTCTGTGGAAGTATGGCCGCTTTCGCGGCCATCGCAACGCGGCCTATGCGTGGCTTGCCCAGAAGATGGGCTTGCCCGTGGAGAAGACTCACATCGGAATGTTTGATGTCGGCCAGTGCCGCAAGGCCATCGAAATCATTGAGAAAGAAACGAAAGGAGATCGTTATGGAAGATACCAAAAAGACCCCCGCTGAGCTGGTCGCTGATCTGATGCTTGACCCCGGCTTTGTCCTCGTTCCGCAGGATCGCTACGAGGAGCTGATCCGCGCTGAAACTGAGCGCGATGTGCTGGAAGCGACCATCAAGGGTGAGAACAGCTACAATGTCGAAAGAGTTCTCGATGCCATTCAGCAGGCGCGCAGTGCGCTGTACCGCATGAAGATGTTGGTGCTGCGAAACGCTGACGAGCCGGAGGCTACGGCCGATGCTGAATAAGATCATCGTCATGGGTCGATTGACCCGCGACCCAGAATTGCGGCGTACGCAGTCCGGCCTTTCTGTTACCAGCTTCTCCGTTGCCTGCGACCGCGATTTCAAAAGCCAGTCCGGGGAAAAGGAAACGGATTTCATCGACATCGTTGCCTGGCGAACTACCGCTGAATTCGTCTGCAAATATTTCAGCAAGGGACGCATGGCGGTCGTCGAGGGACGGCTGCAGATCCGCGACTGGCAGGACAGCAACGGCAACAAGCGCCGATCCGCCGAGATTGTAGCCGACAATGTTTACTTTGGGGATTCCAAACGCGACGGTGACGGAGGCAGCTATCAGCAGGGCGGTTACGCGCCGCAGGGCGGATATCCTCAGCAGAGCCAGGGCTACGGTGCGCCGGGCGGCTCTTATGGCGGCACTGCTCCTGGTGGATATCCTGCCTCTGACTACGGTGACTTTAGTGAAGTCGGCGAGGATGATGGAGAGCTGCCATTCTGAAACGGTCGCCCGGGCAACCGGGCGACAGCCCACCGAAGGAGGTGAACACTATGGCGAGCTATCGGAATATCAGCATGGACTTTTGGACGGACAGCAAGGTCGTCGATGACTTTACGCCCGAGGATCGGTACATCTATCTCTACTGCATGACCAATCCGCACACCAATCTCTGCGGCTGTTACGAGGTCAGCATCAAGCAAATTGCCAACGAGACAGGGTACAACAACGATTCCGTGGAACGCCTGCTGAAACGCCTGGATAGCGCGCACAATGTCATTCGGTACAGCGCGCAGACCAAGGAGCTGCTGATCCTTAACTGGTGTCGATACAACTGGTCGACGTCCGAAAAGCTCAACAAGCCGCTGCTGGGCGAGATTCGCAAGGTCAAGAACGATCGTTTCCGCGAGTACCTGGCAGCGCGCTACAACGAGCGCTCTACCGTAACGGCGCAGTATAACGCTGCAGAAGATGGCCACCCCGAGGTCCCCCGCCATAAGCACGGCGCGCATGGATGGGTGCGGCTCACCGAAGAGGAATACGCCCGGCTGATCGACGACCTCGGCGAAGAAGAGTTGACGCGCTGCATCGACTACATAGACGAGTCTGCTCAAATGCACGGCAACAAGAACAAGTGGCGCGACTGGAATCTTGTTATTCGGAAGTGCAGCCGTGAACGCTGGGGCATCCGTGGCGGCAACGGCAGCCGACCGAGCACCAGCGGGAGCGCTATGGACGACCTGCAGCAGCTCCACCAGATGTACGCCAGCGAGGAAAGCCTATGACGCACAAGGAAATGAGCGAGATATTCGCCGTGATGCTCCTTGCCTATCCGAATGCAGAGGTTTTCAAGGGCGGCATCGCAAAGCTCGGCCCTACCATCAATCTGTGGGTGACCTGCTTGCCGGAGATCGACTTCTGGACGGGGCAGCAGGCTGTTGTAAAGTTGGTGCGCGAGTGTAAATTCCCGCCGACTATCGCAGAATTCAAGGAAAAAGCCGAAAAGGTGCAGGCCGAAGTGAGGGCGCGGATTGATCAGGCGTGGAATTACCTCAAGCTCGATATGGACTTTGGGAAAACACCAGAGGAGGCTGTGGCAAGATTGTCGGAGGGAACGGATATCAGGCGCGTTATTGAGGCTATGGGTGGCCCCTCTCGGTTGATTGCAACAGGAGAGCGCACCTTTGGCGACGGCACCGTAAAGACATACGAGTATTACAACTACGACGGTTTCAAGTCCGCATATGAAACGATCATCCGGCAGACAAGCGCGCTCAACAGCGGGCCGCGCAAAGCGGTCGGGCCGGGCATGAAGCAGATAGGAGGGAAAACATGAAACGAAGAAGAAAAAGGAGGGCTTCGCCGGCGCCGCTTATCTGCCTGCTCGCAGTTTTAGCCTGCATCGTGGCTCTCCGCATCAGTGTCAGCGAGGAAACCGCAGCGTCAGCACAAATGACCGGCAAGTTAGAAAACCCAGCAACGACAGCACCTGTCCGGCTTTTAGAAGTAGAAATGACCGAGGCTGAGCAAGTTACCTGGGCCGAAGATCGCCCCGCCCGTGCAGCTCGGTATGTCAACATCGAAATGACTGACGAGGAACTGGCAGAGCTGGCTGCGGTCGTATTCCTCGAAGCCGGCAATCAGAGCGCCGAGGGGCAGCAGGCCGTTGTCGAAGTCGTTTTCAACCGCGTACTGCACTTCGCTTTCCCGGACACAGTACACGATGTGCTGCACCAAGGAGAGGGCGGCAATGTTCCGCAGTTCTCCACCATCTACGCGGTCAGCACCGCGACGCCGACGCAAGCGCAGTATGACGCCATCAACGGCGCTCTGTATGGAGATACGATCCTTGACGCCGACGTGGTTTTCTTCTCCCGCAATGGAGAGAACGACCGCGTATGGGGGCAGATCGGAGATCACGTCTTCTGCCGCGAATACATCTGGAGGTAACGAGCATGACGCGAAAGAGATTTCGGCAAGCCTGCGGCATCATCGCCGCGCTCGGCTTCCTCCTGGTCCTCGGAACTGCCGGCGCCAGCGATCGCGACCTTATCCCCATGAGCCAGATACTCCGGCAAGGTTGCATCGGGCTGGGAATGTTCGCCGGTGGGCTATGGTTGGGAGGGTATCTCTCATGACTGTGAAGAAAGACCCGAAGCGCCAGCTGCTCGGCAAGATCGCAAAAGCCCGCGGCAAGCAGTTTGAGAGCCGCATCGACGATTCCTTTGCCTACTACGCACAGAAAGGCTTTGCGATCATCGAAAAGACGCCGGAGCCGATGCACCCCACGAAAAATCTCGGCAATGGCAAGTTCATCGCCTACTACGAAAAGCAGGCACAGCCGGACTATAAAGGCACCATCAAGGGCGGTAGGACGGTCATGTTCGAGGCGAAATTCACCGCCGCCGACCGAATGGAGCAGAGCCGCGTCCTCCAGAGCCAACAGGACTATATGGACAGGCATCAGGCGCTCGGCGCTCGCTGCTTTGTCATCGCCGGTTTCAGTTCCGGCATGGTCTATTGCGTCCCCTGGGACATCTGGAAGACCATGAAAGACCACTTCGGCCGCAAGTATGTGACGGAGGCCGACTTGGAGAAATATCAAGTGCAGACGGCGTGGAATGGCACGCTGCTCCTGCTCAACTGAATTGAAAGGAGTTACCACCATGAGCGAAATTTCCATGTATGAAGCCCAAAAGAAGAAGATGCAGGGCCTGTGCGATGAGCACGATCTCGTCTATCGCTTTGAAAAAGACAGATACCCCATCATCTTTACCATCAAGCCCGTACAGGGCATGGACGCACAGATTTCCATGCTGGAGAATGTCGAGGAGGTCGGCTACCGCAGCCCCGCGCCTCCATGTCCTGGATCTTCGAGGACGGCGGTCTGGACACGAAGGTAACGGGCGGCACCTTTACCATCAGCAAGACGCTCCGCACCAAGATTGAGTCCATTCTGGTGAAGATGATTACCTACTGGCAGCAGTATTTCTTCCGCGATGTGCTGGAAAAGAACGCATTGCGCAGCGGCCTCATGCCGGTCATTGACGAGGACGAGGCTGGCGATACCGACGAGGAGCCGGAGGACGAGGGGGATATGCAGGGCGAGGATGGCCCTGAGGTTGACCTGGACGACCCCGACATTCAGCAGGCCATTACCATTGTTCGGGCAGAGAATAAAGCGACTGTGGGGCTGTTGCAACGCCGTATGAGCGTTGGCTACGCAAAGGCTGCGCGTCTGATTGACGCACTGGAGGAGCTTGGTGTCGTCGGTCCGTATAACGGATCCGACGGCCGCGAGGTCCTCCCCACCGACGAGCCTGACGATACGGAAGGCGGTGAAGATTGATGCCAACCGTGAATGCAAATAAGCATACCGCACACGACCTGCAGCTTGCCGGTCAGATGCGCCGCGAGGACTACAAGACAATCAAGCACATGGACAAGGCGACGCTTGCGGCCTACCTCAGCCGCGTGTGGAAACGCGGGTATGACGCTGGGTATCAAGCCGCCGTTAAGTCAGTCGCTCCGCAGCTGCGCGAAGCCGCAGAACTGAAAGCAGCGAACAAGGAGGGCTAAGTCATGGGAAACGCCCTGCGGCACGTCAGAGGGGAAAGTCAGAAGAATATCGTCCGCTTCATAGAAGGGCTGAGTGGGAAGTATTCCCGCTGGGACATCTGGCAGGACTTCATCATCATGTCGGCCATCGCAATCGCCAACACGATGGGAGGCCCGCATGCCAAGGCCAGGGAAGAAATGTACCGTAGCCGCGCAGAGAAGTATTCCGCTAAGGAGCTGGAAGTCTTTGCGGATATGTTGCTTGAGGTCGTAGCCGAATTGGAGCGCGATCCCGAGCAGGACTTCCTCGGTGAGCTTTTTATGGCACTCGGCCTCGGAAACGAATGGAAAGGACAGTTCTTCACTCCGTACAGTGTCTGCAGGGCGATGTCCGCGATGACCTATGCGCCTGATATGACGGCGCAGATAGAAAAGCAGGGCTGGGTGTCCGTGAACGACCCCGCCTGCGGAGCCGGTGCGCTGCTGCTCGCATTCGCCAATGAGTGCCGGAGACAGCATATCAACTATCAGACCTCGGTGCTGTTCGTGGCGCAGGACATAGATTTCCTCGCCGGGTGTATGTGCTACATCCAACTGAGCTTGCTCGGCTGCCCCGGCTATGTTGTCATTGACGACTCCCTCCTGCGCCCGTCCGTCAGCTACGACGCCCGCGGTCTGCTGCCAAAGGACGGCCCGCAGGTCTGGTACACGCCGATGTATTTCCGCGATGTCTGGCACTACCGCCGCATCGGGGCGCAAATGGATCTCCTGTTTCGGAACGCGGCAGAGCAGGTACCGGCAGAGCCGCCGGCGCCTGCCGCGCCGCCGGAACAATCTCAACCGCTGGCGGAAACGAAAACCGGCCAGCTCACTCTATTTTGATGGGAGGGAACGGAATGCGGCAGCCGCCGCCTCTCGGGAGCCGGACATGGAAGCCCGAGGAAGAAGATTATTTGATGGAAAAGTGGGGGCAGATTTCTGTTCCGGCCATCGCAAAGAAACTCAATCGTACCACAAACGCCGTCAAGGTCAGAGCTCAGCGTCTGGGTTTAGGCGCGGTATTGATGGCCGGCGAGTATGTCACTCTAAATCAACTCCTGCTGGCGGTGAACGGAGGAAGCAGCTCCTACGGCTACAAGATGAAAAGCTGGGTCGAAAATCGCGGCTTGCCCGTCCACACGAAAAAGGTCAACCGCTGCAGCTTTCGTGTGGTCTACATTGAGGAGTTCTGGGAGTGGGCCGAGCGGTACCGCAGCTTCATCGACTTTTCCAAGATGGAGCCGTTGGCGCTCGGCGAGGAGCCGGACTGGGTAGCCGAGCAGCGCAAGAAAGACTTTGAGGCATACGCCATTCAGAGGAAAGACCCGTGGGGAGAGGACGAGGACTCTCGGCTGAAGATGCTGCTCAGTAAGCACAGGTACTCATGGGCAGAAATTTCCGAGATGATGCATCGTTCTCACGGTGCGATCGCACGCCGTTGCCGCGACCTCGGCATCAAGGATCGCCCCGTTTCGATGGAGCTGACCGGCAAGCGTGGCACATGGACCAGCGAGGATTTTGAAATACTGGCAGACGGCATCCGCCACGGCGACAGCTACGCTGCCATAGGCAAGGCGGTCGGCCGTTCCGAAAAGTGTGTCCGATCCAAGGTCTACAACGATTATCTGACCGAGAACGCCGACAAGGTGCGGGAAATGCTCGGTGATGGCTCGTGGGGACACGGTGCGCCGGAAATGGACGTCCGTCATGGCTTCTATATCTCCCGCACCCGCCATCAGGTCAGGCGTGACCTATCCGCGCTGGCAACGGTCCTTCGTAAGCGCATGAACGATCTCGGCTATGATCCTTACTGGCAGCGGTTTATGTGCATGAATTGGGACGACATTGGTGGATGCTCCGCAGGGTGTACGGATTGCGACAGCTGCACAGCATTCCGGCGTATTCAGCCTCAGTATTGCGCACGGTGCGGCGGCACCTTCTACGAGCGCAAGGAAAACCGCTTCTGTGCGGCCTGCCGCACCGCGAGGAAGAAGCAGGCCCAGCGGCACTGGTGCCGCGTGAACGGCATGAGCCGAAAATAATAAACTGTCCCAGCCGAGGGGCAAAGCTCGGCGTAAGAAAGGAGCGTTTTATGGCAGAAATCAAGTACATTCCGGTCAGTAAACTGTGGAGGCATCCCGATAACCCCCGTAAGGACCTGGGCGATGTGACCGAGCTGGCCGAGAGCATCAAGGTCAACGGCGTACTCCAAAACCTCACCGTTGTTCCGCTGATCGGGGAAATCACGAAGAAGTGGGACGGAGAAAGCTACCGCGTTATCATCGGCCACCGCCGTCTTGCGGCCGCAAAGCTGGCTGGTTTGGAGGAGCTTCCCTGCGTCGTGGTCGAGATGTCGGAGCGGGAGCAGCTGAGTACGATGCTCACGGAGAATATGCAGCGGTCCGATCTGACGGTCTATGAGCAGGCGCAGGGCTTCCAGATGATGCTTGACATGGGCGATACCGTCGAGGACATCGCGGAAAAGTCCGGCTTTTCCGCTACCACCGTCCGGCGCCGTGTGAAGCTCCTGGAGCTGGATAAGGACAAATTCAAGAAGTCCGAGGAGCGCGGCGTCAGCCTGTTCGAGTACATGGAGCTGGACAAGCTGAAAAGCCAGGAACGCAAAAATGAGATGCTTGATTACATCGGCACTGAGAACTTCAAGTACAAGCTGAAACAGGCCATCAATGATGAAGCTGCAGAGGCGCGTAAAGCCCTATGGGTCGAGCAGCTGAGTACCTTTGCGACGCAGATTACCGACAAGACCGGCTATAAGAGAGTCAATAGCTTCTATACCAACGGAGAAGTCAAGGTGGATCGCCCGGAGGATGCCGATACCATTGAGTATTTCTTCTTCGTCGAAACATGGGGCTATATTGTGCTGATGGTCAAGGATGAGCCTACCGCCCTTACCCCGGAGGAAGAAGCGAAAGAGCGCGAGGAACAGCTGAAACAGGAGCGAAAGGACGCCGCAGTAAAGGCACTGTCCGAAGCAACCGCCCGCGCCTATGAGCTTCGCGCCGACTTCGTGGCTACCGTTTCCGCAGCCGCCATCAAAAAGCGTCTTGCGGACATCGTGGCGTTGTGGGCCTACGCCGAATACTGGGATGATACCGGCTGGCTCACCGAAGAGGAAATTTCGCAGGCTACTGGTGTTGAGCCTCCTACCGAGGAAGATGGGGATAGCGGTGACGATGCCGAATTTACGCTTCAGGCCGTAACCGACGCGCTCGGCAAGACCCCCGAAAAGGCGCTCCTGCGAATGATCTATGCGCGCCTGGGTGATGGCAAATCCGAGGGCTATTTCCGCAGCTACTGGAACAGCTACACCATGAAGCACGAGGAAAACGAGAAGCTGGACCGCATCTATGCGCTGCTCGTCAAGCTGGGCTACGAGATGTCCGACGATGAAAAGGCTCTCCAGGACGGAACACACGAGCTTTTCGGGGAGGTGACCGACGAATGAGAGCGTCTACCTGCAAAGGCTGTGGCGCGGCTATCGTCTGGATCAAAACACCCGGCGGGAAGTCTATGCCGTGTGACGCCACCCCGCGCTATTACATCGAAAAGCCCCGCTCCGGCAGTAAAAAGATCGTCACGCCTAACGGCGAGGTCATTTCCTGCGAGTATACGGAAGATCCGCACAAGGCCACCGGCACCGGCTTCGCTCCCCACTGGGGGAGCTGCCGGGCGGCAGGCAGCTTCAAGTCGAGGGAGGAACGCAATGGATAAGCTGACATGGTATGACGAGGATGGTCGGCTTTACTGCCGCCGTGGGTATGAGGTCGCGCTGGCGCGGCTGGCTTCTTACGAAGCAACAGAGTTGATGCCGGACGAAATCGTAAAGATGGGGATGATGTTCGAGGATAGCAAGCGCTATTCCGGCCGGCTCGAATTGAAGCTGAATGCTGCGGCAAAACGGATGCCCAAATGGGTATCTGTAAAAGAGAGGTTACCGGAAGATCGTAGCAATGTCCTCGTTGTCGCGTATTGGCACGAAAGATGGGGCGTCTATATGGGCTGGTGCGCTCCCGAAAGGGCGAAATGGAGCGTCCATGTCGGCATTGGGGATAGAGACGATGTCGCAGTCACCTATTGGATGCCTCTCCCGGAGCCGCCGAAGGAGGACGACAGAAATGATTGATACCGGGGATGTCACGATGTTCTGCCATTGGAACAAAAGACTGGTCTGCAAAAAGGGCTTTTACTGCGACACCTGCAAACATCAGCTCGCCGCCGACGATAAAGAGAACGGCAAAGCCGAGCCTGTGCAGCTGCGGTGGACTGAGGATTATGACGGAGGCAGAGTTCCCGAATGCCCCTCCTGTGGGAATATGCCGTACAGTTTGGAGCGGTGCATCTTCTGCGGTCAAAGATTTCTGCCCGATGCGCTCACAAAGGAGTGGAGCAAGCCGCCGGAGGAAGTACGCATGGATTGTCCCTCCTGCGGCGGGGAGAATACGCTGGTCGGCGCCAGAGCACGCAGCAACGGACACTTTCACGGTCGATGCACAGCCTGCGGTTGTGTGGTGATGGAATGAAAAGGAGCTTCTATGGAACGATTTGAAAACCTGCTCGATTTTATCAATGAGCTGAACGAGAACGGGCGCATTCCGTACGACGATTACAGTCGCCTTTTTGACTTGGTGCAGGAGTTCGCAGGAGCGGAGGAAGCAATCAACGCCGCCGCGACCGATATTGCCGCCCTGCTGTGGCTGAACGGCAACTGCGAATATTGTGAGCACGGAGAGAAAGAGGAGTTCAGCGGCGCGAACAGATGGCATTGCCGTCTCGGAAACGGCATAGACTGCCGCCCTGTGTGGCGCGGCGCTGCAACGAAGGCCTCCCTGCCGGAGATACACAAGGCAGAGCCGACTTCGCTTCGTGTAAAGCCCAGCCGCGCGGAGACTATGTTCGGGCCGAAAGAGACATGGGCTATCCCTGATAGAGCGGAAGCCGAGGAGACCACGCCGAAGACATACAAGGGATTTCTGCTTATTCGGTGCGCACAATGCGGCGAGCTGCGCGGCTTTTGTGCAAAACAGCCTATCTCGTCCTATCGGTGCGCAACCTGCAACGGAGAGACGCCGCTGCACGATCTCACGTCGGCGCACATCCGCTGCAAGTGCGGAAAGCACTTCAAATACCGGACGAATTTCGAGGAGGACGTCTTCACCTACAGCTGCCTTTCCTGCGGCGCGCCGGTCGATCTGGCCTATAACAAGAAAGCTCGCGCCTATCAGACGGTGCGGTGATGCTCATTATCACCGTTCACGTCAATGCTCCGGCAGGACAGGCCATTGGCATAAAGGAGCAGATTGCTCAGGATTTGGAGCGATACGGAGATACCCGTGTGGTGTCGGTAGAGGTAGTGCAGCCAACATACCGGCAAATGCAGATTGGAGAGACTGTCAGCCAGCAGGGTGGCAAGAGGAAGTAAGAACAGATTGGGGTGAGCTATTACGACGCTTTCGGAATTGAATCAGCATTTTGAGCTGATAGAGAAACTGGCAAGGGCAAGGGAGATGCTACAGTCCTTGCGTGACGCGGCTTGCCCCGGCGCGGCTGCCCTCACAGGTATGCCGCATACTCCCGGCATAAAGGATAAGGTCGGCGACCTCGCAGCTGAGATTGTGGATATGGATGCGCGTGTCGGATTTCTGGAGGAAGAGGTCAAGGCCAGCGAGGGGCAGATCATGCCGTTCATTCAAGGCATCGACGATGACCAGACGCGCCTGATCTTCCGGCTGCGCTTCCTGAGAGGGCTCGCGTGGAAAGAGGTCGCAGCGGTCATAGGAGGCCGCAATTCGGAGGATTCGGTAAAGATGGTGTGTTACCGCTACCTCGGTAGTTAAAAGCTGTTCTTCGCTGTTGCAACTCGTTTCTTGATATTCCCCGCACCATGTATTAGGATTAGACTCGTAAAATCCTACATAAGCCAGGCGGCCATCCCTCGCGGGGTGGCCGTCATTCGTTTGGGAAGGAGGTTGAGGCCTGCGCGTTACTCCTTGCGCGCCGGTCATGCGCCGGGTCCGATGTTCGCCAGCAGAGGGCAGCGGTGACATCATAAAAGGAGATTTCCAAAATGTTCGGAATTGTCATTCTGGCCGTCTATGCGGTGCTGATGATCGGCGTCACGCTGATGTTCACCCGAAAGACGACCGACGCAGAGGGCTTCCATGTGGCGGACCGGCGCATCGGCTCGGTGATTGCCGCCATGAGCATCGCCGCCACTTGGATTTGGGCTCCCTCACTGTTCACTTCCTCGGAGATGGCCTATACGCGCGGCATCCCGGGGATGTTCTGGTTTACGGTACCGAATGTGCTGTGCCTGATCCTGTTTATCCCCTTTGCAAAAAGGATCCGGGCGCAGTACCCGGAGGGCATCACCTTGACCGGCTACATGGCGGAGCGCTATCACTCCGGCAAGGTCAAGGGCGTCTACTCCTTCCAGCTCGGCGCGCTGGCCGTCCTCTCGACGGCGGTGCAGCTGCTCGCCGGAGGAAAGACGCTGGCTCTCATTACGGGGCTGCCATTCTGGAGCATGACGCTCGCCCTGGCAGCTATCGCATATTCCTACTCCCGCTTCTCCGGGCTGAAAGCCTCCATCACCACCGATGTCGTCCAGCTGTGCATTATCCTCATGGGCGGCGCTCTGCTGGTCGTCCTGAGCCTACGCATGACCGGCGGCTTTGAAACGGTGCTGAACGGCCTCGGCTCAGTTACCGGAGAATACAATTCCCTCACATCTGCGACCGGCATGGAAGTCCTTCTGGGCTACGGTCTGCCGATGGCTGTCGGTCTGATCTCCGGCCCGTTCGGGGATCAATGCTTCTGGCAGCGGACATTCGCCATTCGGCGCGACCGCATCGGCCGCGCTTTCTTTGTGGGGGCGCTCCTGTTCGCCTTGGTGCCGCTCTGCATGGGAACGGTCGGCTTCCTCGCCGCAGGCTCCGGTTTCGTGGCCAGCGACACGGGCATGGTCAACTTCGAGTTCGTGTCCTCGCTGCTTCCGGCCTGGGTGCTGGTGCCGTTCCTGTTCATGATTATCTCCGGCCTGCTCTCCACAGTGGATAGCAACCTTTGCGCGGCAGCATCGCTCACGACAGACTGGCTCGGCATTGGAAAGGACACGGTGCAGACCTCGCGCCGCACCATGCTTTGCCTGCTGATCGTGGCTATTGCCATTGCCAACATTCCCGGCCTGACGGTGACATACCTGTTTCTGTTCTACGGAACGCTCCGCGCTTCGACGCTGCTGCCGACGGTCATGACGCTGCTCGGTAAGAAGCTGACGGGCAAGGGCGTTTTTGCCGGTGTGCTGACTGCGCTGTGTGTTGGGCTTCCGATCTTCGCCTACGGTAATCTCGCCGGCATTCCGGCTGTGAAAGCGGCAGGCAGTCTGACGACCGTCCTATCCAGTGGCCTTGTCGCCGTTATCGCCTCGAGAAAGGCGGTGAAGGCATGAGTCTCGGAAGAAAGCAGAGCATCGACAACAGTGCATGGCTGGAAGCCGTTGCAACGATCGAAAACGCCGTTTCCCGTGAGGAGCTGGACGCTTTGACCGCTGCGACCGTCGCAGACATCAAAGCCCATACTGAGGGCAAGGCTGCGGCCTATGCGTGGAGCGCAGGTAAGGACAGTATTGTCCTTGGCAAACTGTGCGAAGCGGCTGGCGTCACTGACTGCATGATCGGCGTGTGCGACCTGGAATACCCCGCCTTTGCCACGTGGATCGAGGAGCATAAGCCGGCAGGCTGCGAAGTCATCAACACGCATCAGGATATCGACTGGTTGGCGAAGCATCAAGAGATGCTTTTCCCCAAGGACTCCGCCGCGGCCGGACGATGGTTTTCTATCGTGCAGCACCGAGCGCAGCGTGAATACTTCAAGGCGCACGAGCTGGACGTCATCATTCTCGGCCGTCGCCGTGCGGACGGCAATTATGTCGGTCGCAACAGCAATATCTATACCGATGGCAAAGGTGTTACGCGATTCAGCCCGCTCGCTGCGTGGAAGCATGAGCACATCCTTGCCTATATTCACTATCATCAGCTCCCTCTTCCGCCGATCTACGGCTGGAAGAACGGATATCTGTGCGGCACTCACCCGTGGCCCGCCCGCCAATGGACGGGCAGCATCGAGAACGGCTGGCGTGAGGTCTACGATATCGACCCCGGCATCGTCCTTGCGGCAGCTGAAAAGATCGACAGCGCTCGCGCCTTCTTGAAGGGGGTGCAGGCATGAAGGTCATAAAAAAGCCTCTGACCGAGCTGCGGCGACCGGATCGGAACGTCCGAATGCACACCGACAAGCAGCTGAAAGAGTTCCGCCGCTCCGTCGAAATGTTCGGTCAGATTCGCCCCATCGTGGTCGACGAGGACGGCGTTATTCTCGCCGGCAACGGCTTGTATGAAACGCTGCTCTCCCTCGGCCGCACAGAAGCGGACTGCTATGTTGTGTCCGGACTGACCGATGCCGAGAAGAAAAAACTCATGCTGGCCGATAACCGTGTCTTTGACCTCGGCGTTGACGATCTGGCCGCGCTGGATGCTTTCATTCTCGACCTGAAGGACGACCTGGATATCCCCGGCTACGAGGAAGATCTTCTCCGGGCGATGGTGATGGAGGCGGACGAAGCCAGCGACACCCTGCTTGAGTACGGCACCATTGAGCCGGAGCAGGCTGCGGCCATCACCGAGACGCGCGAGAAATACGCCGCCCGGGAAGAAGCTGCTGCGGCGCAGGCTGAGGAAATCGCACCCGCGCAGAGCGGCACGGCGTCTTCCACCGAGCCCGCTAAGAGGTTTATCCTCTGTCCGAAATGTGGTGAGCGGATATGGCTGTAAAGCGCATCAGCTCAGACATCGACGTTGTGACTGCGGCGCGCCAGCGGATCAAGAACGTATTTTCCAACGGCGTCCCCGTATACCTCTCGTTTTCCGGCGGCAAGGACAGTATCGTTCTTGCCGACCTGACCTATAAGCTGATCCAGGCCGGAGAGATCAATCCCTCGCAATTGACCGTCCTTTTCGTGGACGAGGAGGCGATCTTCGATTCCATTGAAGCAACGACCAAGGCGTGGCGGAAGAAGTTCCTGCTTGCCGGCGCCAAGTTTCAATGGTGGTGCATCGAGGTCAAGCATTTCAGCTGTCTCAATGAGCTGTCCAGCGATGAAACCTTCGTCTGCTGGGATCGGCGCAAGCGCGATGTCTGGGTGCGGCAGCCGCCGCCCTTTGCCATCCGCAATCACCCGCAGCTCCGGCCAAGAATCGACAACTATCAATCCTTCCTGCCCCGCGTAACGATGGACGGCATCATGATCACCGGAGTCCGCGCGGCAGAGTCCATTCAGCGGCTCCAATACATGGCGGCACTAAATATGGGCGCAAAGGGCATCACCGGCACGAACACCATCTATCCCATCTACGACTGGAAGACGGCGGACGTCTGGCTGTACCTGCGAGACCAGCGCATCGAAGTCCCCGAGGTCTACCTGCAGATGTATCAGGTTGGAGTCAATCGGAATCAGCTGCGCGTGTCGCAGTTCTTCTCTGTTGATACCGTACCCGTGCTGGTACACCTGGGCGAATATGACCCATCGCTCATGGAGCGCGTTCTCCGGCGTGAGCCGAACGCCTATCTTGCCATGCTGTACTGGGACAGCGAAATGTTCCACCGCACCACAAGGAAGCGCCGGGAGCTGGAGGGCGAGGACACCAAGGACTACCGTGCGCTCCTGAAGGAGATGCTGTTCGTCCGCCCGGGAGACTTCTTCAACACGGAGCATAAGCGCAAGATCGCTAAGCAGTACCGCAAGATGTTCATTCAGATGGACGGAATGGCTCGGCCGCGCGACTACAAGAAAATGTACGGCGGTCTGACTGCTGGTGATCCCAAGCTCCGCACCCTGCGCGCCATCTATCAGGACATATCCTGCGCCTACGCTGATTACGCCAAGCGCTTCCGGAAGGGAGGTGAGGCAAATGGCTGACGCGGATTTGTTCGCCCCGTTATCCTCCCTGCAATGGGTAGACCGGGAGCAGCTCAAACCCAATGACTACAACCCCAACAAGGTCAACCGCGAAAATCTGAAACTGCTGGTGCAATCGATCATGACCAATGGCTGGACGCTTCCCATCGTTGTGCGTCCCGACTACACCATCATCGACGGCTTTCACCGCTGGACCGTGGCCGGAGAGGAGCCGCTGCACACCATGCTCAAAGGCAAGGTGCCGGTGGTAATCGTGCGGCATGATGACGCGACCGAGGATATTTACGGCACCGTCACACACAACCGCGCTCGTGGTACACATCTGCTTGAGCCGATGAAAGCCATCGTAAAGCGGCTGCTGGACGAGGGCAAGTCCGTTCAGGAGATCGGCAAACAGCTCGGAATGAAACCCGAAGAAGTATTCCGGCTCTCTGATTTCTCGCGTGATGACTTCCTCGGCATGATGACCAAGGGCGTTAAGGGGTATAGCCATGCGGAATTGCTGACGAAGTTATAACACAATACCACAGCCAGGCGCATACATCGCACGAGAGCGGCGTATCTGCGTCTGGCTGTGTTGCGCCCTCCCCCTCTCGGCATCGTCGCGCTGAGGGCGGGGAAATGCGTTGCAACAGGCGACGACGGCAAAAGGTACTGTGACGACCCCCGCCCCACACGCCGCGGGCTCGCTGACCCCGAAAAAAGCGTAGTTACCAAGGCAAAATTTTGGCATTTCCGTTCCGCTTTGGCGTTGCTTTTGGTGCCAAGCGCGGCACCTGTGGCGGTACCTGCCGCAATCCCCCATCGCTTTATCCGTCTTTCTCTGCGGAAATGTGGAGGAAGTCCAGATAAAGGCCTCCTATGAAATATAAGACCACACGCGGGATAAGGGTCTCGCACAGAGCTGCTGGTACCGGCCTGTGTGCTCCAGTGCAATTCTGGTGAGTCCCGCATTCGGACATAAAAAAGACCCGACTGCTGCAACAGTCGGGCTTTGCGTTCCTCTGGGTACGGTAATGAACATCAATACCATATCACAATTTACGCAGACAGTCAAGCCGGCTGGACTGCGCAAGGAAGGAGGAGCGCCATGTCTGAAGCTATTGATGTCATTACCGGGGAAACAGAGGTAAGCACGACAGAGCTGGCCTGCGTCCTGGGCATCACAGGACGGCGCATTCGCCAGATGGCGGAGGACGGTCAGCTGCAAAAGGTCAGCAAGGGGCGCTTCCTCCTTGCCGATTCCGTCCAGCGGTATGTTAAGTTCCTGTCTGACGGCCCGATGGACGAAGAGGATAAGAAGCTGGAGAAGACCCGCCGCGTGGCGGAGACGACGATGAAGGCGTCCAAGGCCACCATTGCCAAGCTGGAGGCTGAGGAGCTGAAAGGCAAAATGCACCGGAGCGAGGACGTGGCCGCGATGACTACCGACTTGATCTATGCCATTCGCGGGGCGATGATGGCCCTGCCCGGCCGCCTGGCCGTGGACGTGGCCTCGGCGAACTCCCCAGCGGAGGCCGCCGAGATTATCCGACGCGAGGTCAACAAGGCCATGCGGGAGCTCTCCAATTACCGCTATGACCCAAAGAAATACGAGGAGCGCGTCCGGGAGCGGAGGGCCTGGGAAGCTGACAGCGGGCGTGATGTCGATGACGGATAAGGAAACGCGCCGGCTCATAGAGGAGAAAGAGGCCCGCGAGCGGGTAAAGAGGCTGAATGCCGTCATCGGGAAAGTCTTGGCCGGCATGAAGCCGCCGGACGACCTGACCGTGACCGAATGGGCGGAGAAGAATCGCCGCCTGTCGGCCGAGAGCTCCGCAGAGCCCGGACCGTGGCGCACCGAACGCACCCCCTATCTCCGCGAGCCGATGAATGCATGGACCGACCCAAAGATACGGCACATCGTCATGGTGGCCGCGTCCCAGGTCGGCAAGTCTGAATTTCTCAATAACTGCATCGGCTATGTGATCGACCAGGACCCCGGCTCAATCCTGTTTGTCCACCCTACCACCATTGACGCAAAGGAGTATTCCAAGCTCCGCATCGCGCCGATGATCCGCGACTGCCCCACGCTGCGAAAGAAGGTCAGCGACCCCAAGAGCCGTGACAGCGGCAATACCATTCTGCAAAAGACCTACCCCGGAGGCATCCTCACGATGTGCGGCTCCACCGAGGCCCACGCTCTGGCGTCAAAGCCTATCCGTTATGTGCTGGGCGACGAGCGCGACCGCTGGGCGCTGTCTGCCGGTAACGAGGGCGACCCGTGGGATCTGGCGATGGCGCGGCAGACGACATTCTACAACGCGAAAAGTGGCGAGGTGTCCACGCCCACCGTCAAAAACGCCAGCGCCATCGAGGCAGCCTACGCGACAGGCACGATGGAGCGGTGGAAATCCCGCTGCCCTCATTGCGGCGAGTATCACGAGATCCAATGGGCGGACATCCGCTTTGAGCACGACGAGATCATCATCGCGGGGAAAAAGACCTACAAGGTCCGCAGCGTCTGCTATGCCTGCCCCGGCTGCGGCTGCATCTCCACCGAGGCGGAAATGAAGCGCGCTCCGGCAAGATGGGAGGCGGACAACCCCGCCGCCTATGAGCAGGGCACGCGCTCGTTCTGGCTGAACGCCTTTGTCAGCCAGTGGGCGAGCTGGGAATCCATCATTCTGAAATACCTGAACGCCATCGGCAGTACCCGCAAGATGCAGGTCGTCTACAACACCTGCTTCGGCGAGCTGTGGGAGGATCGCGGCGACCTGGAGGACGAGGACAGTCTGATGGCGCGCCGGGAGGAATACCCCGCCGAGCTGCCGGAGGGCGTGCTTGTTCTGACGGCCGGCGTCGATACCCAGGACGACCGCATGGAATACGAGATCGTCGGCCATGGCCACTTTGGTGAGACCTGGGGCATCGAGAAAGGCATCGTCATGGGACGACCCGACGACGATGCCGTATGGGCGCAGCTGGACGAGCTGGTATTTGACCGTGTTCTGCGCTTTGAGAACGGCGTGGGGCTGAAAATGTCAATGTCCTTTGTGGACGAGGGCGGACACTTCACGCAGGAGGTCCGTATGCAGTGCCGGGCGCGGCTGGGCAAAAAGGTGTTCTGCATCAAGGGTATGCCCGGCAGCGATAAACCATACACCGCGCCGCCGAAAAAGCAGAAGATCATCATCAAGCAGACGGCGGTCGGCACCTGCTGGCAGTACCAGATCGGCGTTGACTCCGGCAAGGAGGTCATCATGGACAACCTGTGCGTACAGACGCCGGGCGCGAAATATTGTCACTTCCCCAAGCGGGATGACTACGGCTCCGGCTACTTCACAGGGCTGCTCTCCGAGGTCAAGGTCTACGACCCCAACAAAAAGCAGCCGTGGCAGTGGAAGAAGATCCCCGGCCACGAGCGCAACGAGGCGCTGGACTGCCGCAACTACGCGCTGGCGGCGTTCAAGGCGCTTCCTAAGAACCTGGACGAGATAGACAGGCGGCTAAAGGAGGCGGGCGGCGAACGCGCTCCTGCCCCTGTTGCAACGCCTGTCATGCCGCCTCCCGCCGCCAAGCAGAGGCCGAAGCGCAGAAGCAGAAAGAAATACTACGACGATTGGTGAGGTGTCCGATATGGATAAAGTTGAACTGCGGGCGCGGCTAGACTTCTGGCAGAGCGCCCTCTCAAAGCTACGCGCCGCATATCTGGCTCTTGTGGACGGCGGCGTAAAAAGCTATGTCATCGACGACCGCGAGCTAACGCGCTTCGACCTGCCCGACCTGAAGGACGAGATCGAAGACGCGGAGAAGAAGGTCGACGAACTGCTCGCGGAGCTGAACGGCCGCAAGCCGAGAAAGGCTTTCGGCATCGTTCCACGCGACTGGTGACCTTTTTCGTGAGGTCACGAAAATGATACCGGCAAAGCGCCCGAAAGGGCTTTTTGCACAGGCAGCCTGGCGGAGTTTGCTCCTTTCGCCGCCGGGCGGCCTGTTTTTTATTCCGAAAACGGGAGGCGATAAGCATTGAGCAACAAGAAAGACCGCCGCCGCGCAGCCGCGCCGCAGGCGAAGGGGTACAGCGAAGCCGGGGCCAGCTTGACGCGGCGGGCGCTCAAGGGATTTGTTCCGGACAGCGGCGCTCCCAATGAGGACATCAACCGCAACAACGCCACCCTGCGGCAGAGGGCGCGAATGCTCTACATGGCCGCGCCGGTGGCTACGGCGGCGATCAATACCAACCGCACCAAGGTCATCGGGACGGGGCTGACGCTCAAAGCGTCCGTGGATCGCGAGGTGCTGGGCATCTCCCCGGAGGCGGCGAAGAAGTGGCAGCACGCGGCGGAGATGGAATTCCGGCTGTGGGCAGGGAAAAAGCAGAACTGCGACGCGCTGGGCCTGAACAATTTTGAGAGCTTGCAGCAGCTCGCCTTGAAGTCGTGGCTGCTCAGCGGCGATGTGTTCGCGCTGGTCAAGCGATACCCGGCAACACCACTAAACCCCTACACCCTGCGGCTTCACATCGTGGAGGCGGACCGCGCCTGCACGCCAAGCGAATATGGCGGCGGTGTCACCATCGGCGGCTTCGTGGAGGGCAAGATCCCCGAGGGAAAGCCCGGCGCAGGCCACAAGGTCTACGACGGCGTGGAGGTGGACGGCAACGGCCGCGTGGTCGCCTATCACATCAGCAACACCTACCCGCACCAGATCACCAGTGAGCCGCAGAAGTGGCAGCGCGTTGAGGCCTACGGCGCCAAGACCGGCCTGCCGAATATTCTCCACATCATGGACAGTGAGCGCCCGGACCAGTACCGCGGCGTTCCTTATCTGGCGCAGGTCATCGAGCCGCTGCTCCAGCTTCGGCGCTACACAGAATCCGAGCTGATGGCGGCGCTGGTGCAGAGCTTCTTCACTGCATGGATCGAAACGGAGACCGACCCCTCCGATACACCCTTCAACGAGGTTGGCGCAGGAGATATTGCCGGCGTCCCCGCCGAGGTCAACGCGGACGGCGGACCGATGGCGAACAACATCTCCGATGATGACAACGAGTACGAGATGGGACCGGGTACGGTGACGCACCTCGCCCCCGGGGAAAAGGTCAACTTCGGCAATCCGAACATCCCCACCGCTGGCTTTGAGACCTTTGTCAAGACGCTGTGCAAGCTGGTCGGCGCAGCTTTAGAGCTGCCCTACGATGTGCTGATCAAGGAGTTCAACAGCTCCTATTCCGCAAGCCGAGGCGCGCTGCTGGAGGCGTGGGAAGCATTCAAAATGCGCCGGAAGTGGTTTGTGGACGACTTCTGCCAGCCGGTCTATGAGATGTTCCTGGCCGAAGCGGTCGCTCTGGGGCGCATCAACGCCCCCGGCTTCTTCACAGACCCCCTTGTGCGGGAGGCATGGTGCGGTGCGCGCTGGATCGGCCCCGTGCAGGGCAGCCTTGACCCCAAGAAGGAGGCAGAAGCCGCCCTCATGCTGATCGACAACGCCATCAAGACCCATGAGCAGGTCAGCCGCGAAATGAGCGGCGGCGACTGGGAGGAGAACGTGGAGCAGCTGCAGCGTGAAAACGAGCTGCTGACACAGGCAGGAGGCAACAAGGTCACCGTTGTATCGGCATCGCCGAAAGAAGGTGACGGCGATGAAGACTAACTTCGAGCATCTGCAAAGCCTGAATGTGCGGAGCATGGCGCTCGCCATCTGGAACTACGCAAGCGACTACTGCGCCTATTGCCCGAAGAACATGGAGCGCCGCTGCAACGAGAACTGCCGCGCGGGAATCCGCGAGTGGCTGAACAGTCCCTACATTCCGTCAAGCGATATCTGGAAAGAAAAGAGGTAAAGCGCATGAGTATTCCGGCAAAGAGAGCTGGGCGAAAGTCTCCCGCCGTCAGCATCTCGAAAAAGGTCTATACGATGGCCACGGTGGACGGCAGTGATGCCGAGATCACCATGTATGGAGACATCTACGAGGAGCAGCCCACGAACTGGTGGGGCGAGCCCGTCGAGGGGCAGTACATCCTTCTCTCCGAGTTTTTGGAGGACCTCAAGCAGATCTCCGGCTGCACGTCCATCACTATCCGCATGAACAGCTACGGCGGCGACGCCGGAGCATCCAACATGATCCACAACCGCCTGCGGGAGCTGGCGCGGAACGGCACGAAGCTTACCTGCATCGTGGACGGCGTTGCCATGAGCGGCGGCAGTCTTATCATGTGCGCCTGCGATACGGTCAGGGTCAATCCCTCCAGCCTCGTCATGATCCACAAATGCTGGACCTTCCTGTGGGGCGGCTACAACGCCGACGAGCTACGGGAACAGGCTACCCAGCAGGAGGCGTGGGACAAGATGCAGATGGAGGTCTACACGCGCAAGACCGGGCTGTCGGCCACGGTGATCTCCCACATGATGGCGGACACGACCTATATGACAGGCCGCGAGGCCATCGACAAGGGCTTTGCGGACGAACTGATCGAGGACGCGGAGCCGACCAGCATCGCCGCCAGCGCGGACGGGCGCAGCCTGTTCGTGAACGGGCGGCAGATGCACCTTGCCCCCGGCATGTTTGCGCCGGACAACATTCCCACGGTCACACCCGAGGCCTCCGCCCCGGTTGAGACAGATAAAAACAAGCCGGAAGTCACCGGCGATGAAGGAGGAATTTCCATGACCAAGGAAGAGCTCCGGGCGAAGTACCCGGACGAGATCGCCCAGGTGGAGGCCGACGCCCGTGCTTCCGTCGATCACACTGAGGCGGTCAACACCGCGATCCAGGCCGAGCGTGCGCGTATGCAGGAGATCGACGAGATCTCCGGTCTGCTCGACGCGACGGACGTGCAGCAGGCCAAGTACGGTGACAAGCCCTGCTCTGCTGCCGACCTGCTGATCCTGGACGATCTGGGCACCGAGTTCGTCACCCCCTACTTCATCACCACTTTTTACAGCCTGCTGAACAACCGCCTGGGAGCCGGTCTGCCCACCATCGTCACCACCAACATCACCGACGGCGCTCTGCTGGAAAAGCTCTACACCGAAAAAATCTCCAGCCGCCTCTCCTCTTTTGTTCCCTTCCTCTTTATGGGTGACGATATTCGGGCGCAAAAGGCAGAAGAAGCGTAAAATCAC
>OKTT01000289.1_pt1 | contig 30750 bp, 23 predicted proteins | sample 1606121 | NCBI WGS metagenome assembly OKTT01 (sample SAMEA3879516, study PRJEB24766) | human gut metagenome | biome: human-associated habitat; feature: feces | place: USA | collected 1985/1987
TTGTCAATGCTCTTCCTGAGGGGTCTACTTGGACCGCTACAGGGATTGGACGCCATGAGTTTACACTCGCAGCACATGCGATCGCTATGGGCGGCCATGTACGTGTGGGCTTTGAGGATAACCTCTACCTCTCTAAGGGGGTATTGGCGAAGTCCAATGGCGAGTTGGTAGCAAAGGTGGTACGGATTGCCAAGGAGCTGAGTCGTGAGATTGCTACCTCTGATGAGGCACGTGAGATCCTTTCACTCCCACCTCGTAAGTGATTCTCTAGACACACTCATATAAAGAATAATAGAATAGACATTAATATATATATGGCTCAGAAACCAGGAAATAGATATGGCACCCATAGGGTGATTTCACCTAAAGGGGTATTGCCACAGCCTGCCGATAAGGTGGACAATAATATGGATGAGATCTTCGATAATGAGATCCTCATCGATGTGAAGACACTTAATATAGACTCTGCAAGCTTTACCCAGATCTCCAAGCAAGCTGGAGGGGATAAGGATAAGATTGCCGAGATCATGATGGATATTGTGGAGAAGCAGGGGAAGCATCGCAATCCTGTCACTGGCTCTGGTGGTATGCTACTCGGAGTGGTGGAGAAGATCGGTGATGCCCTCAAGGGTAAGATCGACCTGAAGGAAGGGGACAAGGTGGCAACACTTGTTTCGCTTTCGCTGACTCCACTAAGGATAGATAAGATTAAGGAGATTCGCCCTGAGATTGACCAGGTGGATATCGATGGTAAGGCGATTCTCTTTGAGAGTGGTATCTATGCCAAGATTCCAGATGATCTGCCTGAGAACCTAGTGCTTTCGGCTCTAGACGTAGCGGGGGCACCTGCTCAGGTGGCTAAGCTAGTGAAGCCAGGGGATACGGTTACGATCATCGGAGCAGGTGGTAAGAGTGGTATGCTCTGCTGCTATGAGGCGAAGAAGCGTGCTGGTGTCACTGGTAAGGTGATCGGTATTGATTACTCTCAAGAGAGTGTGGATAGACTAAAGCGTCTCGGCTTCTGTGACGAGGTTTTCTCGGCCGATGCTACGCAACCTATCCCTGTAATGGAGAAGGTAGAGAAGCTGACCAATGGTAAGATGAGTGATATCACCATCAATAATGTCAATATCCCTGATACCGAGATGACGAGTATCCTCTGTACCAAGGGGGATGGTATTGTCTACTTCTTCTCTATGGCAACGAGCTTCACCAAGGCAGCCCTTGGTGCTGAAGGGGTAGGAAGTCAGGTGACCATGATGGTGGGCAATGGCTATACCGCTGGTCATGCCGAGATCACTCTGCAGGAGTTTAGAGAGTGCGAACCACTGAGAAAGCTATTTACTGAGCTTTACGCATAACAATGAAACAGTGGTGGAGAGAGATAGGGCAGACTGCTATTGACCTATCTCTCTGCCCACAAATAAAGAATAACGACCGAAAATACTATTTATGAATAAAAGTAGAAGAGACTACTACTTCCCCAATGTGACCGATGAGGAGTGGAATGACTGGCACTGGCAGCTCAAAAACCGAATTGAAACGGTAGAGGATCTGCAGAAGTATGTAGCACTAACGGAGGAGGAGCTAGAGGGAGTACGCAGTACTCTAAAGCAGCTCCGTATGGCCATTACTCCTTATTATATAAGCCTCATCAATCCGGACGACCCTAACGACCCAGTTCGCAAGCAGGCAGTGCCTACTGCTAAGGAGCTGGTGGTAAGTCCTGAGGATCAGCTCGACCCTCTGAGCGAGGACGAGGACTCTCCAGTACCAGGGCTCACCCACAGATATCCTGATAGGGTGCTATTCCTGATTACTGATATGTGTGCAATGTATTGCCGTCACTGCACTCGCCGTCGTTTTGCTGGGCATAAGGATGCCTCTGCTCCTAGAGAGCGCATCGATAGAGCCCTTGAGTATATTGAGCAGGCTACAGAGGTACGTGATGTGCTTCTCTCGGGTGGCGACGCTCTGATGGTAGGGGATAAGATGCTAGAGTATATCCTACAGAGGCTAAGGGCTATTCCACACGTGGAGATTATCCGCTTTGGTTCGCGCGCTCCTGTAGTATTGCCACAGCGTATCACTCCTGAGCTGGTACAGATGCTTTCTAAGTATCATCCTGTATGGCTCAATACCCACTTCAATCACCCTAATGAGATTACCGAGGAGTCGAAGCTAGCTTGTGAGCGTCTTGCCAATGCTGGTATCCCTCTGGGTAATCAATCGGTGCTTTTGCGTGGTATCAATGACTGCCCTAGCATTATGAAGCACTTGGTACATGAGTTGGTTAAGATTAGGGTACGTCCTTATTATATATATGTGTGCGACCTTTCACAAGGTATTAGCCACTTCCGTACTCCAGTATCCAAGGGTATTGAGATCATTGAGGCCTTGAGAGGACATACTTCGGGCTACTGTGTACCTACCTTTGTGGTGGATGCTCCTGGTGGCGGTGGTAAGATTCCAGTGATGCCTAATTACATTATCTCTCAGTCGCCTCGCCGTGTGGTGCTCCGCAATTATGAGGGAGTGATTACTACTTATACGGAGCCCGAGGGGTACCAAGAGGGTACTTGCAACTGTGAGGAGTGTAATGATACTTGCGACGGAGTAGCTTCACTCCTTGCTGGTAATCATCTATCGCTATCTCCTACTCACTTGGCACGTAAGGAGCGTACCAAGAGGATTAGAGAGCAGAATAAGAATAAGTAACTCACGTGGGTGAGGCGGTCTCTTGTCAATATTCCTGGTATGCCATTTGTCAAAAAACTACTAGCACTCAGTAGCCTTTCGATCGTAGGGACGGCCAAGAATACTGGCAAGACTGCCACACTCAATTATGTACTGCAGCGGATAGCCTCTCAAGCACCTGATAAGGTGGTAGGACTTACCTCTATAGGGCTGGAGGGGGAGCGACGCGATCAAGTGACACAGACGGAGAAGCCGGAGATTACACTCTCTAAGGGGACTCTATTTGTCACGGCGGAGCACTACTATCGGCAGAAACAGCTCTCGGCGGAGGTGCTTGGAGTGGAGCGGGTTTATACCACTTCTACTGGGCGTCTGATATATGCTCGTGCGAGAGGAGAGGGCAAGGTGCTGATTGCTGGCCCACCCACCACTCAAGGGCTACGAAAGGTGGTGGAGGTGATGCGGCGGGATGGTGCCGACCTATCGATTATTGATGGGGCACTCTCTCGGAAGTCACTCGCTTCTCCTGCAGTAGCTGATGGGCTGATACTTGCTACAGGTGCTGCCTTTTCGGCACAGCCGGAGCGGCTGATACAGCTCACCAAGGAGCTGGTGCAGCAGATAGAGTTGCCGGAGCTTTCGGATCGTCTACTAGCGAGTAGACTTGAGAAGGTAACTCATGGGATACGCCTGGTGGTAGGTGATGAGGTGCTCGACCCTGGCTATGCGTCGGCACTCCTTCCCCAATTTTGGGAGGATGGTCGGTGGCAATTGCTGGAGGGACTGATATTTGTCTCTGGGGCGGTGCACGACAATCTCTTGGAGCGTATTCGGCAGTCTAAGGGGTGTCGGGGGCTGATTGTCCGCGACTTTACGAGGCTGTTTGTCTCGGGTCAGGCGGTGAGGAGCCTTCTGGCGAGTGGCAAAAAGCTCTATACCCTTCGGCGGGCAGAGTTGGTGGCGGTGACCTTTAACCCTGTTGCTCCGACAGGATTTAGGATGCCTTCGGAGGAGATGTGTGAGCGACTGAGTGAGGCACTTGAGGTGCCAGTGTATGATATAATGAGATGTAGTGATGAGATTTCGTGAGGCACTAGACCATATCAAGGGGCTGAGGTATGTGCTGGAGGAGATGACCTTTTCCTCTAGCATAGGTCGCTTGGCTCTATTGGATAGCTATTGGCTCACGAGTCGCGAGGAGATTGAAGAGGCACTCGATGAGGTGGCTAAGTTCGTCGGCTACATACAGTCTTCTGAGGGGATTCCACTCTTGCAGCTACAGCTCGAGGAGGTGGTGAATATCTCTGGCTCCATTGAGGTGCTAAGGGCTACGGGTGCTATCTGTAGCGATGTAGACCTCTTTGAGATAAAGAAGCTAGCTCTGATTGATGAAAAGATTGCTCAGTTGCAGGACCATTATCACTACCAATTGACCGAACGACCTTCGCTGAAGGGGGTGCTATCGGTGCTCGACCCACGCGAGGAGCGGTTGCCTAGCTTTTATCTAGATAATTATTTTGATACACGGCTCAAGGAGATAAGAGAAGCGATTGAGCGGACGAAGGAGGAGCCCCCTTTGGCGGAGCTCAATGCCCAACTCTCGCAGTGTGAGGAGGAGGTGCGGGCTAGGTTAACTGATAAGTTGGCCCCTTTTGCCGACTCGCTAGAGATGGTATTAAAGGCACTGGCACACGATACGGCTATTTTGGCAAAGGCTGATTGGGCAGTGAGGTATCGGGCGTGTCGGCCAAAGCCTATCTCCTCTGGTACCACTCATTTGGAGGAGTTGGTGAATCCCGAGGTGGCAGATCAGGTAAGGAGGAGTGGGGGACGCTTTCAGCCAGTTTCAATAGAGTTTGAAGAGGAGCCGACCCTGATCTCTGGTGCCAATATGGGTGGTAAGAGTGTGCTTTTGCACTCGGTAGCACTGGCGCAGGGGATGATGCAGTTTGGCATGTATGTCTTGGCGATGTCTGCTACCATGGTGGTGGTGGAGCATCTTCTCTATTCAGCCGGTGATGGCGAGGATATGCGGTTGGGGCTCTCTTCATTTGGAGCAGAGATGATTCGGCTCAATGGTATCATCCAGGCGGTGAAGAGTGGGCAGAAAGTGCTTGCGATTATTGATGAACCCGCTCGTACCACCAACCCTGAAGAGGGGTATGCCCTTGTCTCAGGACTTGTGAAGCTACTAGAGCAATATGGGGCTATGGCACTGATCACTACTCACTATAGTGGAGTGCCCTCGCAAGGAAGGCGATGGAGGGTACGGGGATTTGTGGAGGGACGTGATATGCACGGCGTAGAGGTGGCACATCTCGCTGAGCTGATGGATTATAGTTTGGTGCCAGATAGTCAGGAGTCTGTGCCGAGAGAGGCCTTTAGGATTGCTCGACTACTTGGGGTGGATGAGGAGTTTTTGGACTTAAGCAACAACTGTTTTAGGACGATCGAATGAATATGAAAAGTAAGGTGGGAATTGACTTCTCAAAGGTGGAGCAAGCACGTGGGGCAGCACGAGCTATTGCTGAGGATGTACAGACCTTTGTAGATGAATATACGACGGTAGCCGTAGAACGCACCCTTTGTCGCTTTGTAGGGATAGATGGTGTAGATGGAAATCAAGTGCCGCTTCCCAATGTGGTGGTGGAGCATCTAGTGGAGGAGAATGCACTCTCCAACGGAGCTCTATTCTATCTAGCATCCGCGATGGTTGCTACGGGAAAGGAGCCACAGGAGATAGCTGAGGAGGTGTCGGATGGTAAGATAAAGCTGACACAGTTTCCAGCAGCCTCAGAGCAGGAGGTGGCTGATATACTCGCCCCATATATTAAGGCAGGTATGGAGCGAATTGCAGCAAGGAGAGCCAGAAGGGAAAAGTTTATCAAGGAGGTGGGCGAAGGACCACAACCTTATCTCTATGTGATTGTTGCGACTGGTAATATCTATGAGGACGTGGTGCAGGCACAGGCGGCAGCTCGCCAAGGTGCCGATATCATTGCGGTGATTCGTACCACGGGGCAAAGCCTTCTTGACTATGTCCCATACGGAGCTACTACTGAGGGATTTGGCGGTACCTATGCGACGCAAGAAAACTTCCGCATTATGCGAAAAGCCCTTGATGAAGTGGGTGAGGAGGTAGGACGCTATATCCGACTCTGTAACTATTGCTCGGGTCTTTGTATGCCTGAGATTGCCATTATGGGTGCTTTTGAAGGGCTCGATGTGATGCTCAATGATGCCCTTTATGGCATTCTATTTAGGGATATCAATATGAAGCGAACCATCGTGGACCAGTACACTAGTCGTGTGATCAATGGTTTCGCTGGGGTGATTATCAATACTGGTGAGGATAACTACCTCACCACTGCTGATGCTCTTGAGGAGGCACATACGGTATTGGCCTCGGACTTTATCAACGAGCAATTTGCCCTCAAGGCGGGTATCCCAGAAGAGCAGATGGGACTCGGCCACGCCTTTGAGATGGATCCTGCAGTGGAAAATGGCTTCCTCTATGAATTGGCACAGGCTCAGATGACGAGGGAGATCTTCCCTAAGGCACCATTGAAGTATATGCCACCTACAAAGTTTATGACCGGTAATATCTTTAGAGGTCATATCCAAGATGCTCTATTCAATATGATCGGTATTTGGACACACCAAGGGTTGCAACTTCTCGGTATGCCTACCGAGGCGATACACACTCCATTTATGAGCGACCGATATCTCTCTATCGAGAATGCGCGCTATATCTTCAACAACATGAAGTCTATCGGCGACGATGTGGAGTTTAAGGAGAATGGTATCATGCAGACCCGTGCCAAGAATGTGCTTGAGAAGGCATTGACACTATTGCAGGATATCCAGGAGGAGGGTCTCTTTATTGCCCTTTCAAAGGGTATCTTTGCGGATATCAAGCGACCACAAGATGGTGGTAAAGGTCTGGATGGCGTTAAGCGCAAAGGGGAGCGCTACTACAACCCTATTTTGGAACTAATGAAAGACAATAAGATTGCGGGCAAGTTATGAGTGGAGGACTATATTCAACCGAAGATAAAAGTTTTGATAGGACATTAGACCTATCCAAGGTGAAGCCTTATGGCGACACCATGAATGATGGCAAGGTACAGCTGAGTTTTACCCTTCCTGTACCTAAGGGTGCCGAAGCTGAGGAGGCAGCTAAGTTGCTCCTCAAGGAGATGGGCTTCCAAAATCCTATGGTGGTCTTTTCGAAAGAGCTCACGGAGGGCTACACTTTTTTCAATTGCTATGGTAGCTGTACCCATACGGTAGATTATAGCAATATCTATGTGCCCAAGGTGGAGTCGACCACCATGTCGATGGAGGAGACCGACGACTATATCCGCACCCACTTGGGCAAGCCTATCAAAGTGCTAGGAGCCAGTACCGGTACCGATGCACATACCGTAGGTATCGATGCGATCATGAATATGAAAGGCTTCGCTGGGCATTATGGTCTAGAGCGCTATGATATGATCGAGGCACGCAACCTAGGTAGCCAGGTGCCCAATGATGAGTTTTTGGCAAAGGCGATTGAGTTTGGTGCCAATGCTCTACTCATCTCCCAGACTGTGACGCAAAAGGATGTCCATATCCAAAACCTCACCGAGCTGATAGAGATGATCGAGGCCGAGGGGCTTCGCGACAGGATGATCGTCTGCTGCGGTGGTCCTCGTATCACCCACGAGCTTGCTAAGGAGCTAGGCTATGATGCTGGATTTGGTGCCAATACTTATGCCGATGACGTCGCTTCGTTTATCGCGCAAGAGATGGTACGGCGTCAGGAGCTACAAAACTGAAAACAAGATAAATACAAATACTATAAAGACTAAGATTATGGCATTAGACAAACAACAAGTCAGAGAAGTCATCGCAAAGAGAGTTGCTCTCGAATTAAAGGATGGTGACGTGGTCAATCTCGGTATCGGGCTGCCCACAATGGTTCCTTCCTTCTTGCCACAAGGCGTACATGTGATGCTACAGAGTGAAAATGGAATGATCGGGCTCGGAGCTACTCCCGAAGCAGGCCAGGAAGACCCCGATTGGATCAATGCAGGTGGTGGTGCCATCACTACTGTGCCGGGTGCGGCTACATTCGATAGCGCCACCTCCTTCGGTATTATTCGCGGAGGTCACGTGGACGTTAGCGTACTAGGTGCCTTGGAAGTAGATGAAGAGGGCGACCTCGCCAATTGGATTATCCCAGGTAAGCGTGCCCCTGGTATGGGTGGTGCTATGGACCTACTCGTAGGTACCAAAAAGGTGATCCTCGCTATGGAGCACACCGCCAAGGGCAATCCTAAGATCCTGAAGAAGTGCCGCCTACCACTTACTGCCAAGGGACAGGTAGATATGATCGTCACCGAGATGTGCGTGATTGAGGTGCGTAAGGGCAAAGGTCTTTGGGTCACCGAGATATACGATGGCGTGAGTCGTGAAGAGATACAAGCTGCAACAGAGGCTGAGCTTCATTTCGACGAAAACGTACAGCCAATGAAGCAATAAAGATAGAGTCCATAAATAATAATATAGACAATACTGATTATGAATTTCAATTACACACCTCAGGAAGAACTCTTCTTGCAGATGATTAGAGAGTTTGCAGAGAAAGAGGTAAAGCCTCTAGCTGCAGAGATAGATGAAGAGGAGCGCTTCCCCATCGAGACCGTGGAGAAGATGAGCAAGCTCGGCCTTATGGGTATCACCATCCCTAAAGAGTATGGTGGAGCCGGAGCTACCAACCAGATCTACACCATGGCGGTAGAGGAGCTCAGTCGCGTATGTGCTACCACTGGCGTAGTAGTATCAGCTCATAGCTCACTCTGCTGCGACCCAATTATGTTCTTTGGTACCCCCGAGCAGAAGGAGCGTTACCTACCACGCCTCGCATCGGGTGAGTGGATTGGTGCCTTCGGACTTACCGAGCCCAATGCCGGTACCGACGCAGCTGGTCAGCAGACCTTCGCTGTAGAGGAGGAAGACCACTACGTACTCAATGGCAATAAGATCTTCATCACCAATGCCGAGTATGCCCACGTCTACATCATCTTCGCCATGACCGATAAGAGCCTTGGCAATAAGGGCATCTCTGCCTTTATCGTGGAGAAAGACTTCCCTGGCTTCTCAGTAGGAAAGAAGGAGCTCAAGATGGGTATCCGTGGCTCAGCTACTTGCGAGCTGATTATGGAGAATTGCATCGTGCCAAAGGAGAATCTCCTCGGTAAGGTAGGTCAAGGCTTCAAAGTAGCTATGAAGACCCTCGATGGTGGGCGTATCGGCATTGCTTCACAAGCCCTTGGTATTGCCCGCGGTGCTATGGAGGAGACCGTGAAGTACACCAAAGAGCGTAAGCAGTTTGGTCGCAGTATCGCGAAGTTCCAGAATACCCAATTCCAGTTGGCCGACCTCGAGGCACGCATCGAGTGTGCGTCACTACTTGTGCGTAAAGCAGCGTGGTGCAAAGACAACGGCCAGCCCTACACCGTTCCTGCCGCTCGTGCCAAGCTCTATTGTGCCGAGACAGCAATGGAGATGACCAATAAGGCCGTCCAATTCCACGGCGGATACGGCTACACCCGTGAGTATCCAGTGGAGCGAATGATGCGCGATGCCAAGATTACCGAGATCTACGAGGGTACCAGTGAGGTACAGCGTATGGTGATTGCAGCCAATCTACTGAAGTAAAAACGAGTAAATACATTCCTGAAATATGAAGATTTTAGTTTGCATAAAGCAAGTTCCAGATACCACTGAGATCAAGCTTGATCCAGTCAAGGGTACCCTCATCCGTACCGGTGTACCAAGTATTATGAATCCCGATGATAAGGGTGCTCTCGAGCAGGCACTACAGTTCAAAGATCGCTTCGGTGCCGAGGTTGATGTCATCACCATGGGACCTCCTCAGGCCAAGGCTGTTCTTTACGAGGCTTTTGGTATGGGTTGCGACAAAGGCTTCCTCATCACCGACCGCAAGTTTGGTGGTGCCGATACCCTTGCTACCAGCTACACCATCTCCCAAGCCATCAAGTCGCTAGATCCTTATGATGTGATCCTTGCAGGTCGTCAGGCCATCGATGGTGACACCGCACAGGTAGGTCCACAGATTGCCGAGCAGCTTGACCTCCCACAGATCACCTATGTAGAGCATGTCGATTATGATGGTAAGAAGACCCTCACCGTCAAGAAAAACCTTGAGGACGGTCACGAATACCTAGAGGTAGACCTCCCCTGCATGCTCACCTTCTTGGCATCGGCGTACCAGCCACGCTACATGAATGTCTCCGACATCATGACCGCCTTTGACAAAGAGATTGTAGAGCTCAACTTCGGCTCCTTCCCAGTTGATGAGACCCGCCTAGGGCTCAAGGGATCGCCTACCAACGTGAGCAAGTCCTTTACCAAGGGCGCCAAGGCCATGGGTACACTCCACGAAGAGCTCACCCCAGAGGAGGCTGCCGATATCATCTTAGAAAAACTGCAAGAGAAATTTATTATTTAAGAAGCGACTATGGAACAATATAAAGGTATACTAGTATTTGCAGAGCAGCGCAATGGCATCGTTCAGAATGTTGCCTTTGAGTTGCTTGGAAAAGCCCGCGACCTTGCCGATTCAATCAACGAGCAGGTAACAGCAGTACTCCTCGGTAAGGGAGTAGAGCCACTCTCAGAGCAGCTCATCCATGCTGGTGCCGATAGAGTGCTGGTGGTAGATCACGACCTCCTCAAGGATTATATCACAGAGCCCTATGCCGAGGCCATCTGCCATATCGTCCACACCTACAAGCCCGAGATCGTACTTCTAGGTGCTACCACTATTGGTCGCGACCTTGGTCCAAGACTTTCGTCAAGGCTTCACACCGGTCTTACTGCCGATTGTACTTCACTCGATATCAATGAGGAACGCAATCTGCTCATGACCCGTCCAGCCTTCGGAGGTAACCTTATGGCTACTATCATCTGTAAGAACAGCCGACCACAGATGTCTACCGTTCGTCCAGGCGTGATGCGCCGTAAGCCAAGCGATGCCAGTCGTAAGGGTGTGGTAGAAAAGGTGGAGGTGCCCTTTGATATTGAGAAGTGCCAGAGAGTTCGCCTGATCCGTAAAGAGACAGAGACCAAGACCCTCATCGATATCACCGAGGCCAACGTACTCGTCTCAGGTGGCCGTGGCGTAGGTACTGGCAATGGCTTCAGCAAGCTTCAAGAGCTGGCCGAGACCCTCAATGCAGAAGTCTCCTCTTCACGTGCTATGGTCGATGCTGGTATCATCGGTCACGAGCGTCAGGTAGGCCAGACCGGTAAGACCGTTCGTCCCGACCTTTACCTAGCCCTTGGTATCTCAGGAGCTATCCAGCACTTGGCCGGTATGGAGGAGAGCGAGTACATCATCGCCGTTAATAAAGATAAGTTCGCACCTATCTTCCAAGTAGCCGACCTCGGTGTGGTAGGCGACCTCCACAAGATCGTCCCTATCCTTACTCAGAAACTCCAAGCTCTCCAAGATAAGGAGCGTTGAGATGATGGAGTATCAGACCATTAAAGTGGATGGTAATGGGGCTATCACCACCATTACCATCCACCGTCCCGAAGCCCTCAATGCACTCTCTACCCAAGTGCTCGAGGAGCTCGGCGATGCCCTCAATCATCTAGCCCCCTCCACCCGCGTGCTCATCATCACTGGGGCGGGTCGCAGCTTTGTCGCTGGTGCCGATATCAGCGAGATGTCGCAATTCACCCCCGAGGAGGCACTCACCTTCGGTCAGCGTGGTGCCAAAGTCTTTCGCCAACTAGAGCTTCTTCCCATCCCCGTGATTGCCGCTGTCAACGGCTTTGCACTAGGCGGAGGGTGCGAACTCGCTATGGCGTGCGACTTCCGCATCGCCTCCGAAAAAGCAAAGTTCGGTCAGCCCGAAGTGGGGCTCGGCATTCCTCCCGGCTTCAGTGGTACCCAAAGGCTACCCCGCCTAGTAGGTGCCGGAGTGGCGAGTGAATTGATCTTCACCGCACGCATCATTCCAGCCGATGAAGCCCTTCGTATAGGGCTCGTCAATAGAGTGGTAGCTCCCGAAGAGCTGCTACCCACGGTCCAAGCGATTGCCGAGGAGATCGCCGCTAAGTCACCCCACGCCGTTGCCCTCTCCAAGATGGCGATCCAGCGTGGTCTGCAAGCCGACATCGATACCGCCATCGCCATTGAAAACCACCTCTTTAGCAACGCCTTTGCCTCTCCCGAGCAAAAGGAGGGGATGAGTGCCTTCCTAGAGAAGCGGACCCCAAAGTTTTAGATTCCAAAACCAATAATAAACAACAAGATATTATGAAAATCGTAGTACTCGGAAATGGCACCATGGGTGCTGGCATAGCACAGACTATGGCACAGAAGTCTCTAGAGGTGACTATGAAAGGTCGCTCTACAGAGTCCCTAGGCAGAGCTATGGCTCGTATGGAGAAAGGACTTAATCGTCAGGTAGATAAAGGACGTATGACCGCAGAGGATCGCGATGCTATCCTCGCTCGCATCACCACCACTACCGACTTTGAGCAGGTCAAAGATGCCGACCTCGTGATTGAGGCAGTGAGCGAAGAGATGGAGGTGAAGAAAGAGATCCTCACCCACCTCTGCTCTATCCTACAGCCCGAGGCGATCATCGCCACCAATACCTCCTCTCTCTCTATCACCGAGCTAGCAGCGGCTACCAAGCGACCAGAGAAGGTGATCGGTATGCACTTCTTCAACCCCGTACCAGTGATGAAACTGGTAGAGGTGATCACAGGCCAACTCACTAGCGAAGCGACCCTCACCACCGTGCTACAGCTCTGTGAGCAGCTTGGCAAGGTGGCAGTGAAGGTCAATGAAGCCCCTGGATTTGTAGTCAATCGTATCCTGATCCCTATGATCAATGAGGCGATCGGTGAATATGCCGATGGTGTCGCTACCGTAGAGGAGATCGATACCGCTATGAAGTTGGGTGCCAACCACCCAATGGGACCACTCGAGCTGGGCGACTTCATCGGGCTTGATGTATGCCTTGCTATTATGGAGGTGCTCTTCAATGAGTATGGCGATCCTAAGTACCGCCCTCATACATTACTTCGCAAGATGGTTCGTGCCAACCTGCTCGGCCGTAAGACCGGTAGAGGCTTCTACGACTACAGCAAGTAACCCTTATCTTACGATACCCATATCGGATGGTGAAGTGTCTCATGAGCTACTTCACCATCTTTTTTTTTGCTCAAAACCGAGAGGCTGTTTAAGAAGTTGAAGTGGCCAATTGAGAGTGCCCTAAAGATGGCTGTAAGTTGAGTTGCAACTAAGCATTTGCTTAGTTGCAACTCGTCATTTGCTTAGTTGCAACTCGCCGATTGCTTAGTTGCAACTCAATTTTTGAGGAGTGTTGGTCAAAGGTCTCTTATGTGTTGGTTGTTGTGAAAAGTGGTGGGGGGTGACGCATTAGAAAGGACTTCCAAGTCGTAATTATCGGAGCATCTTTGGGGTGAGCACCTGCTTGATGAGGCACTCCCAAAAAGGTGGAAGCTCTTCATACAATTACTGGGCTTCTTATGCCTCTCTGTAGACATGTCTTGAGTTTCAATGCAATGAAACTAATGACTTCAGTTAGGAACCCCCTCCGAGGGGTTACGCATTAGAAAGGTCTTACCGCATGGTGTTAATCGGAATATCTATGGGAAGGACCTCGGAGAGGTCCGACGGATCCTAGCCCCCTGTCGGAGGGCGAAGCCCGAACGACTGGGGGATTATCGACCATCCACCGCCCATCCCACGACCCCTTGCGGGTCGGACATCCGGATTAGATTAATTTTGGAACATGTTGTCCGACCCGCAAGGGGTCGAATGGTGGGTCGGCTTTTGGTCTCCTAGTCATCGGCTCTACGAGCCTCGACTAGGGGCTAGGATCCGTCTGACCTCCCACGAGGGGAGGTCATTTACGATAAGAATTTCCTAATGCGTAACCCCTGCGGATAAGGTTCTCGCAAGAGATTCATATTACAAAGGCAGAGGTCAAGGCGAACGCTCCACAAAGTATTGAAGACCTGAGTGTTAACTAAATCCTTCAGGAAATCTTTTGAGGTGCGACAAAATAAGGTTATCTTTGTAGAGACTGAGTATAACAATGAGGCAAAAACAAAGAGCAAAGCCAAATCGCTAGAGTCATACTTACGACAATCGTGACAGCGTGTATAATAAAGTCACTTAGTCGCTGAACTCATAGCAGTGAAAGTGACCATCTCTAATTGGTCTACAGGCAAGGCTTGCTCTACATGGTACAGCTCTTCAATATCGCCAAGATATTAAATATAACTTTGGAGAGTTTGGTAGAATCACATAATAATAATGACAGCAATTCAAAAAGACATAAACGAGACTTCTAAAAGAATACTTCACGTTAGAAGTGTTGTACAAAAAAAGAAGAAGGAACTTGATAAAGCCCCTGTACCAACAGAGCTTTCTAAAAAGAATACATGGAGAGATCAGCCTATATCATTTCCTAATAATGTAGTGAGATTAGGCTCAGTCTTTAGTGGTATTGGTGCTGTAGAATATGCTTTCCAAAGATTGGGAATTAAGCATCAAATCATATTTGCTGGAGACATTGATGATAGATGCAAGAAAAGCTACTTTGCCAATTACAGCATAAACGAAGAGGATTGGTTTAAAGACATACGAGAGTTTGATGCCAAGAAGTATAGAGGTAAGGTAGATTTGTTAGTAGGAGGAGCTCCTTGTCAACCTTTTTCTGCCGTTGGTCATCGTTTGGGCTTTGAGGATGCTAGGGGCACACTTTTTTATGAGTTTGCACGAGTAATTAAAGAGACACGACCTAAAGTATTCATTTTTGAAAACGTAAAGGGCCTATTAACCCATGACAAAGGCCGTACATGGCATGTTATGTACCATATCTTCCAAGAACTTGGTTATGACATAAAATACCGAGTTCTCAACAGTAAAGACTATGGAATACCTCAGAATCGGGAGCGTGTATTTTGTATAGGTTTTAGAAGAAAAACCAACTTCAAATTTCCATGTCCAATCCCTCTTGAACATAAAATGTACGATTTCCTTGAGGACTACATTGACTCAAAGTATTTCCTTAGAGAAAAAGGCGTCAAATTTGTAACTAGCCATAAGAATAGGCAGAAGAGCTACACCCAAATTAATGGAGATATTCAGTTATGCCAAAAAAGGAATCAGCAATACAATTGGCATGGTGATTTTGTTTATCACCCAGACTCAGAATTAACGAATGGAGATGAGTTCTTTGATGAATTCATCTTTGACGTTAAAGAGGTAGAAGAAAAATACTACTTGTCTGACAAAGTAGCCAAATACGTTTTGTCTGAAGGAACAAAGGACTTCAAGACTTCAACTGAGACGGATTTAGAGGTGGCCCGCCCTCTTCTACATTCTATGCACAAAATGCATCGAGCTGGAATTGACAACTACGTAACACACAAGGGACGCATTAGAAAATTAACCCCTAGAGAATGCCTAAGACTGATGGGCTTTAGAGATTCTTTTAAGATTGTCGTATCCGATACTGCAATGTATCAACAGGCAGGTAATAGCATAGTTGTTGATGTGATTATTGCCTTACTCAAACAGATGAAAATAACAGAATATGGAACAGATATTTAATGATAAGCTAAGTTCTCTTGGATTCACTCATTTTGTAGCCGATATTTTCTCTGATTGGGAGAATGTTAAAGACGAAATACTGCTTCCGTCAAGAAAGAAAGGAAGTGGAAATGGCACTGTTCATGTGTTTTTGGGGGCAGGAGAGTTCGTGTTAAGGAGTGAATTTAGTGACTACTTCAATGCTGTAGAAAATGGCGAAGATCCTGATAAAGGAGCTGTGAAAATAAAGCATTTTTTTTCAAAGAGCAATCTAGTAAGTATGATTGGCCATCTTTGTGAATATGAATATATTACCAATGAATTTATAAAAGAAGACATTTCATCACTATTGAAAACAATACGTGAAGAAGAAGAAGTTGATGGTCTTCTACATACAAGTTCATTTTTCAAGCTTTCTCAAGGGTCAAATAAGCTAAGACCTTATTTTAAACTCTTTGATAGCGAAGGGTTGTTTCATAAAGTTGTACGACGTTTACTCCTCCCCAACTCTTGCTATAAGATAGCCTTATACAAAAATGATCATAATGAATACTCCACTTTTTGGTTGATAGGGTTTAATGAACATACTAGCTTTGAAGCCCATACTATCTCTGATCCGATACGAGTCAAAGAAAAGTCTCTCCAAGTGATTTACTATGGAGCGCCAGGTACAGGCAAGTCGTATAAGATTAAAAACTTAGAAAAGGGGAAAGGGACAAAGCCAGTACGGACAACCTTTCATCCCGATAGTGATTATGCCACATTCGTCGGAGCATACAAGCCAACTATGGAGGTGGTGCCACGCTACGAGAGTAGCGGCACGCAGGTGGAGGAGAAGCGAATTGTGTATAACTTCATCCCTCAAGCCTTTCTCAAGGCATACGTGCAGGCTTGGGCGCATTATCCCGAACCCCAGTACTTGGTGATTGAGGAGATCAACCGAGGCAATTGTGCCCAAATTTTCGGAGACCTTTTTCAGCTGCTGGACAGAAGTGCGACAGGCTTTTCTGAGTACCCTATAGCCGCAGATAGTGATATCAGTAAATATCTATCGGAGACTTTTGCTACCGAAGACACTTTTGCTCCCGATGAATCTGTACAAGCAGAGATTAACGAGCTCTATAAAGAGGAATACACTGATGTTATGGCAGACGTGCGTTCTGGAGAGTTGCTCTTATTGCCGAAGAATCTTCATATTCTCGCCACAATGAATACGAGCGACCAAAGCCTCTTCCCTATTGATAGTGCGTTCAAACGTCGTTGGGATTGGGAGTACATCCCTATCCGAAATGCCAATATGGATTGGGTGATAACAGCCTATGGCAAGGAGTGGGACTGGTGGACTTTCCTCCAGTGCATCAATGAAAAAATAGGTAGTGTGACCGATAGTGAAGATAAAAAGTTGGGTTACTTCTTTGTAAAACCACGAGATAATCACACCATATCGGCAGAGACGTTTGTGAGTAAAGTAGTCTTCTACCTATGGAACGATGTTTTCAAGGATTACGGATTCAGCGATAAGGAGTTTCAGACAGCTGAGGGAACGGAGATGACCTTCCCGATGTTTTATGAGACTGATGTGGAGGGTCAACAAGTAAATGAAGGACTTGTAGCACAATTTCTACAGAATATTGTCGGAGAACCACTGCAAGACAATAATAGCGAGCCAGCAATAGAAGAGATAACAGAAGCGTGAGGGTCATCATTGAGGGATATAACTACCGAGCCGATGCGGTGCGGTCTATCTTGCATGAGCTAAGCCCTTTAGAGAGTGTAGAGGGTGCAGTGAGTGTGGGTTATGTAGGTTATTACTATAACCCACAGTTGCGGGATTGCGTTTTCATTCTGCCTAAGGTATTGTTGAATAAGGATGACAAGGTCTTCTCTAAACTTGACCCACACGACATCATAGACTTGGGTGCAAATAACCCCCTCACTCCAGAGGAGCGCAACTTCATCTACGAATTTGCCGTATGGATTTATCGAGCCATTGATGTTTATAATAGGACCAACCCTAAGAACAACATCATCTACCGCAGGCAGATTGTAGAGCAAGGGCGGGGAAAGCATATGGTGAGCAATACATTTCTTGATATATTGCTCTCGCTTCTACGTTTCAACCAAGAGCATCGGCACTTCTTTACCACCACGTTACGTAACCTATATTCGGGCTACAACAAGATTAACTGGGCACGAACTATTTCCCGCTCTACGGCATGGATTCAAGATGATGTTCCTACCTACCTTAATCCGGTTAATAAGAAGCGTCAAGTCAATACGGACGAGGAATTGATCATCATTTATCTCTCCATCCTCCGATATATCAGCGATACTTACGGATTTCCTGTGCAGATTTCTTTAGGCTTTGAATTGATAACGGGGCGGAAATTCACACATTATATAGAGGGGTATGGCAAGCGAAGGTTGAAGCAAATTAAGTACCGCTACTTCTCGGATGTGCAGGTAAGACTATGGGAGCTCTGCTATGCCTTCTTTGACAGGGCACACCGCATCAATATTGTTGCTGAACAACGTGAGTATTTACTCGCAAAGAACTTCAATATTGTTTTCGAAGCCATCATTGATGAACTGATTGGGGATAAGGAGCCTCCCTCTGGCTTGAAAGACCAAGGAGATGGTAAGCGAGTGGATCATATCTATAGTTATCGCAACCTAACCGACAACGAGAAGGACAAGCCTATTTATTATATCGGTGATAGTAAATACTACAAGATTGGCAACGCCATATCGCAAGAGTCAGTCTTTAAGCAATTCACCTATGCTCGCAATGTAATACAATGGAATCTCAACCTTTTTCTAAACAACGAAAGTGTGGACAAAAGGCAAGGGCAACTCAAATATAGAGACGATGAGACAGAGGGGTACAATATTGTGCCAAACTTCTTTATCAGTGCCAAGATGGACGAACACTTATCGTATGCTGATAACGTGTCCCCCTCCGACCTTAAGAACAATACTTTTATTTCTCGCCACTTTGAGAATCGTCTCTTTGACAGAGACACGCTATTGGTCTACCACTATGACGTGAATTTTCTCTACGTGGTTTCACTCTATGCTCGGGAAAATACCTATCAAAAAGAAGAGTGGAAGCAAAAGGTGCGTAGTCTCTTTCGAGAGAAGATACAAGCAGCCCTTCAGGAGCAGTACGACTTTTACGCAATGACTCCAAAACCTGGTGTTCTACACAAGGAGTACCTCCGCACGCATTTCCAAGAGCTTTTGGGCAAAGTGTATCGTCCGTTTGACGATACACGCTACCTTTCGCTTGCATTGGATAAGAAAGATAAAGTTAGTAATGAGCAACTACTCGCTAAGCTGCGTCAAGACTATCATGTAGTGCAATGTGCGTTGGGTGAAAATCCCAAGCAGATGTTGCGAGAGGTTGTCTCGAGAGACACTTCCTCGGCTCCCAATGCCCGCCAAGGCGTACTAATGGTGATGATGGAGCATTACGAAAATAGGTCTGCCAAGTTCCTCCCATCCGGAAAGATAGCTATCGGTATCAAGATGACAAGGGATAGTATGGAGATTGTGGAGAATCTATGCTCCATAGGCTATGTTCTCTTTCACAATCGAAGCAATAGTGATCTACATCTGTTTTCCGTAAGGAATGCCTGTAAGATTGTAGCACATCAAGATTTGGAGGAAGGGCGATACCAAAATATTAAAGACAAAGAGTTGTATGTTACGGTAGACTTAGACAACTTATCAGAATTGGATTGTCACAACCTCCACGCTCCTCGAAAGGCTTTCACTCCCGAAACGAGATACGATGCTCAATACGCTACAATCAATGAATTAAAAGATGATTATGAGTAACGAAAGCTTTGCAGTCCGATAAAATGGTGATAGTTGTGTAGTTGGGGTTAGAGGGTGTAGAGGTGGAGCAACTGGGGGGCGATGGCATCGATGCCGAAGGAGCGGACGGTGTCGGCAATCTGCTTTCTATCTTTTGGAGTGGGTGTGTGTACCACGGCACGAGCCATGGCGGTGGTCTTGTATGGCTGAATGAGCTGACCATTGCCACTCTCCGGGCGAATGATATCGGGGATCCCACCTACGCCAAAGGCGATGGCAGGGGTACCACAAGCGATGCCTTCCACAAGTGTTTGCCCAAGCGTCTCGTATCTTGAGGTGGAGAGGATGGTGGAGGCCGTTTGGTAGAGCTTTACCAGCTCCTCTCCCTCGGCTCGGGGGATATGTCGGTAGGGGATTGGTATCTGCTCTAGTAGAGACTTATCTTTGATTTGTCCCACCAAGGTGATGCTTGCACTGCTTGCCCACTCTTCGGAGAGTGCCTTTGCTTCTCGGAGCATTTGCACTAATAAATCAGGTCCTTTCACGGGATCATCAATGCGTGAGGCAACGAGTAAGAGGCTACTCTCTTGCTTTTTCGTAGCCGAATCTGGGCAAAACCGCTCCAGGTCTATCGGATTGTGTAGCACCGTGATAGCACTTTCACTAAAGAGGGGCGACGCATAGGCTGCTTTCGCCACCGCATTACTCACCGCCACGAGGTGTATTTGCTCAAGCGGAAGATCCTTTTTCGCCTGAAAGAGCCTACTCGAATGGTCCTGCTTGCTTTTGCTACCCATAAGCGGACAACTTCCACATCCCTCGGTGAATCTTTGGCAAAAAGAGGTCTCGCCATTTGCTCCGATAGAGTAGGGGATATGGCAACCGCCCGTGAGTGGCCAGAAGTCGTGGAGGGTCCAGAAAAACCGTTTCCCTTTTATGGAGAGCAATTCTGCCAGACCTTTGACGGATAGAAACCCTTGCTGTACCCAATGGATATGAACCACCTCCGCCCACGCCACCCATGGGTGGTGAGCAATGTCCAGGCCATAGTGGGCGGTGGAGAAGCGAAAGAGGTTTTTGCGTTGGTAGCCGACAGCACGGAGCGTATCTAGGCGGTCGGCAAGGAAGCTGACCCGATGCTGCCACCCAAACTCTGTGATGGTGAGCATCCGTACCTCCATCCCTGCCTGCGAGAGGAGTGCCATTGTTCGCTGGCACGCCACAGCGGCACCACCCCCACTCGGGTAGGTATTGATGAGGAGTATTTTCATCACTCTATTATCCGAAAACCAATGCCTTGTGCTGTCTCTGCCCATTCCCCCATCTCACATCTCCGGAGCTGGTACTCCGAGGGCTCATAGGGGTAGTGGTATTCTCGCCGAAGGGTTTCAAACTCTTGGGATCGCTCCCTAAGGGTACGGTCCACTCCTCTGATGCCAAAGGTTTGTAAGAGTGCCTCCCATAGAGGTTGGTCACTAGAGAGATGTAGCAGGGGAGCGCTCAAGGGGGTTGGGTAGAGTGGCTCCGAGCTACTGAGCTTTAGTCCGAAGTGATCCAAACCATGCTCTATGCAGGTCCGCGCACCATTGGCCTTACCCTGAGCAGAGAAGCCAGCGATGTGGGGTGTGGCTAACCAAGTCTGCTTCAGTAGCTCTTGCGAGATATTTGGCTCCCCCTCCCAGCAGTCCAGCACTAGGTCTGTGATTTTGCCTTCACGCAAACCCCTCAGTAGGGCCGAGGTATCGGTCACTGCGCCACGACAAGCATTCATGATGATCGGTTTCCTTTGGAGTAGGTCTACCAACCTATCATCTAGTAGGTGAACGGTCTTATCCTCCCCCTCCTTAATAAGTGGCACGTGAAAAGCGATGACATCGGCCTTTTCGGCAATCTCTTGAAGCGAAACAAAGGCATCTGGGCCCTCTGCCCTTGCCCTAGGGGGGTCGTTGAGGAGCACCTCCATCCCCAGCGCCCGGGCATTTCGTGCCACTCTACGCCCTACGTTGCCCACCCCTACAATCCCTATCACCTTGCCACGAGGGTTCAACCCACACTCCACCGCTCTAAGGGCTATGGCTGTAGTAAAGTACTGCGCTACCGCCTCGGCATTACAGCCGGGGGCATTGTACCAAGTGATGCCTGCCTGGTGGCAGAAGTGGGTATCGATGTGGTCAAAACCGATCGTCGCCGAGGTGATCAGCTGCACCCGAGAGTGCTCCAGAAGCGCTCGACTGCACTTCGTGGTACTCCGAATAATCAGCCAATCCGCCTCCTTCACCACCTCCGGGGCAAAATCCTCCGAGGGGAGATAGGTCACCTCCCCCAGCTCTTCCGCCACTCCCTGGATGTAGGGCACCGAGCTCTCTGCTACTATCTTAAGCCGTTTCATACGCTTTCTCCGCGCCTCCCCCTTCCTCTCCCCAAAGGTACCATTTTATTCCGATTCCGTAGGGCGCACAATATACCTAGTATAGGGGAGAATAGAGTTGCTGGAATTTATTACCTTTGCAATAAACAATAACAATTCATCAAATTAGTAAAATATGATTAGAAGTGTGTCCTGGTGTTATGCACCGCTCCTCCTTATTCTGATGCTTCTATTGCCGGCTAATGTGTGGGCACAGTCTAAGCATCATCTAAGCGGGGCGGTTTACGAAATCTCAAATGGTGTCAAGGAGCCTCTCCCTGGTGCTACGGTTTCGATTCCCGCTTATGGAATGGGTGCGATAACCTCTGTAGATGGTGCATATCATATCAAGGAAGTGCCTTCGGGTAAGGTGCGACTAACGGTTTCCTTTATTGGCAAAGTGACCATTGATACCCTTCTTGTGGTGAGTGGTGATCAGCGGCTCGACTTTGTGATGCGAGATGAGGATTTTAGGCTAAAGGAAGTGGTGGTGACTGCACAGTCCAGTAAGGCGGGGCAATCCACATCATCCAAAATCTCCACAATGGCAATGGAGCACCTACAAGCGGTGAGCCTTTCTGACTTAATGTCGCTCTTGCCTGGGGGTATTTCTACTAATCCTTCCCTTTCTACTGCAAGCCAGGTCGCTCGGCAGGTGGAGATGATAATATCAATGCTTTGGGAACGGCTATTGTGCAGGATGGAGCTCCTATCTCCAATAATGCCAATCTACAGGTGATGAATCCTTCTGTAAGGGGAGGCACTTCGACTTTATCGGGTGGCGCTTCTCCAGCAGGTGGCTTTGATACTCGTCTGCTCTCTCTGGAGAGTGTGGAGTCGGTAGAGGTGGTACGAGGTGTCCCCTCTGTATCTCATGGCGACCTTACCTCAGGCGCTGTCTTGATTACCTCCAAGGAGGGCCGGGCCCCTTTAGTGATCAAGGCACGTACTAATCCCAATCTTTACCACTTCTCTGCTCACAAGGGCTTTTCTTTTGATAAGAATGGAGGATCCCTCAATGTGAGTGGCGAATATGCGAGGAATACTAGCTCGCCAATCTCTTCATACAATTACTTTACTAGGGCGGTTGGTAAGCTTCTCTATTCGAATACATTCTTTGATGGCAAATGGCGTACCAATACCTCTCTGGATTTATGGTACGGACGCGATAAGCGAGATCGCAACCCTGATGATGCCGCAAATGAGCTGGAGTCGGATGGCCGCAACCTGAGATTTGCAATGAATAGCAATGGTACTATTAACATTGACAAGGGGTGGCTGAAGAATATTAAGTATGTGGTGTCGGGCAGTTATTATGATAAGTATAGCTTCCTTACCCAGCTCTATACTTCTGCGACGGCTCCATATTCTATGACTGATGTTGATGGTGCCATTATTGCCAATCAGCCAGGTAGGGTGCTCTACGATGTTTCGGGAAAGCCACTGACCAAGTATGATGGGGTAGATCCGACTCACTATGCTCACTACCTCCCCTCTAATTACAAAGGTCGCTATGACCTATATGGGCGTGAGCTGAGTTTTTTCTCTAGCGCAACGGCAACATTTTTCGGTAAGTTAGGAGCTACTAATCACCGGATATTATTGGGCTTCAATTATTCAGTCGATGGCAATATTGGACGTGGAAAGGAGTTCTCACCAGAGTTTCCTCCATTTCGTAATATTGCAGCCCATAATGCTACATTTCGCCCTCGTCCCTATCGTGAGATCCCTTTTGTGCACGAGCTGGGTCTCTTTGCTGAGGAAAACTTTAGTTGGAAGATAGCCGATCGTCACCTCGTGAATTGGCAGGCAGGTCTTCGTTGGGATCAAATATCCCTCGTGGGTGGAAAGCTCTCCCCACGTACCAATCTCTCTATTGAGGTAGTTCCCAATTGGCTCTATGTAAGAGGTGCCTATGGAGTAACAGCCAAAATGCCTACACTCCTCTATCTCTATCCCGAGCGTGCTTACTTTGAGTACATTAATATAAATGAGATGGCTAGCGACCTTGAGGATAAAGCTTTTATGACTACTACCCGAGTATTTGATACCCAAAATAAGTCGCTAGAGATTGCTACAAATCGTAAAGCCGAGGTGGGCATTGACCTTAAGACACCTATTGGAAAATTGATGGTAACTGCCTATGATGAGCGTATGGATAATGGGTATACGCTTACTCCAAAGCACCAGCCAGTTATCTACAATGAGTACAAGCGTGTGACGGGACCTGATGGGCCACGATTTGAGCTCTCTGCCTCTAATCCAGTGCTTGCAACCTACTACAGCCCATCTAACCACTTGACTTCTTACCGTAGGGGGCTGGAGTGGGACTTGGCACTTAAGCGCATCGATGCTATCCGCACTACTATTTCGCTATCTGGTGCATGGGCTTGGTCCAAAAACTTTAATAATGGTTATGAGTACTATGATGGTAGAAGTAGTGAAGCGGGAGCACACCGTACCCATACCGCACTCTATGAAAAAGGGATGGAAAAGCATATCTATGAACAGGTGACTAGCTCTATCAGAGCTACACATAACATCCCAGAGCTTGGCCTTGTACTGACCCTCACTGCAGAGGCTATATGGCGTGAATTGGATCGCTACCAGATGGGTAACGATACTATCCCGGTTGCCTATATCTCTAAGGTAGATGGTAAGATATATCCTTTTGATGTGTCACGTGCAAAGGAGCCTGAGTTTTCATCTCTTTTGAGAAATAGAGATGATAGTATGTATATTGATGAGCTATTTCCACCTCTCTATAATTTCAACTTCAACCTTACCAAGGAGATTGGCGACTTTATGCGACTCTCATTCTTTGCGAATAATATGTTTAGAAGCTATCCAAGGGTGGAGTCGAAGCGAAGACCAGGTACATTTTATAGCCGCAATAAAGCCTTTTTCTACGGTATTGAGTTGACAATTATTATCAAGTAAAAGTATAGTATGAAGAATGCCAAATATACTCATCACCCCTTTGGGTGGCTGCCATTGATAGCCCTCTTGATGCTCTTTTCTATGGGGTGTAACTCCTTTGAACAAGCTAGAAACACAGACTTAGTGCAGCCTATTTCAGTGACTATCGTGGCGAATACTGCTATCCCCGACTTTGATTCGGCATCAGGAGCAAAGGTGGAGCTGATCAATGAATATGAGCAGGTGGCTTATTCTTATCCATTGACGGGTCATGAGACCAAAGTATCGGGAGTGTTGCCTGGAATTTACTCTATCAATATCTCTGGTGAGACGGTAGGGGCTGATGGTGAAGTCTCTTACCCCAATGGTAGCCTACTCAACTATCCCCTTCTGGAAGATGGGTCACGTGTAGAGCTCGAGGTGTTGAACGGACGTTTGAGTCCCCTTGTGTTCAAGGAAATATACTACTGTGGTTCACCCAAGCGGTATTTCAGAGACCAGTTCTATGAGATATATAATAATTCAGATGAGGTCTGCTTCCTTGACGGTCTCTACTTCTGTGTCCTTTATCCAGGTACTGCGACTACAAAGTTGCCTATATGGCCTAAGGAGGATGCTGGAAAGTATCTATATACTGATCGTGTTTGGCGCTTTCCAGGCACGGGCGAGGAGTATCCACTGAAGCCAGGTGAGAGCTGTGTTATTTCCCAATTCGCTGCCAATCACCAGCTAAGTATTTACAATCCTAATTCTCCCATTGATGGTAGCAGCTCGGAGTTTGAATTCAATATGTTTAATAAGAAATTCCCAGATCAGCCGGCGTATGATATGATCCACATCTTTAATGATGGCAAGGAGGCAATGGGGCGTGTGCCGCAGTACTTGACTACTGTTTTCGGAGGTGCGTATGTGCTCTTCAAGGTGCCAAAAGGAGAGAGTTACGACCCAGTCAATGACTTGTCACTACAAGCCAAAGACCTGAGCAATAAGCGCAACACAATCTATGCCAAGATACCTGTAGAGTATGTGTTAGATGGCGTTGAGGCAGTGGATAATGAAACGAAAATCAATGCCAAGCGTATGCCGAGCTTTATAGATGCGGGGATTACCTATGTCGGTAATACCTACATCGGGCGGGGTGTGGCTCGAAAGAAAGTAGGGCAGCGGCCCGATGGTACCCCTCTCTTGCAAGATACCAATAATAGCACCAATGACTTTGATAGAGGTGTTACACCGATGCTTCGGAGATATGGAGCAAAAATGCCAGCATGGAACCATTCATTAAAAAATAACAACTAGTAAAATGAGCTACAATCATAAGCGATATCAAATATTGTGCCTACTTCTATTCCTATCGTGTGCCAATGCCCTTATAGCTCAAGAGGTAAATAGCCTCTCTTCATTGGATAAGTTGAAGGGCGAGCAGCTATCTGCCATGCGCAATAATGCAGCAGGGATGGCACTAGAGAATGCTCAAAGGTATACTGTTGTGGGCTTGTCAGGAGCATTGCAAAAGGGCGACTACCACAGAGCAATGGAGGGCAAAAAGCTGTACGACCTTTCGGCAATGGCAGAAGGGGCCGTGCAATTGAATGGTTACCACCTTTGGGGAAGGTTTCAGTACGATAGAGAGATCGCCAAAGAGGTCGGATACAATGCTTCACTGATTCGCCCCTATCGTGACCTCCCATACTTTGTGGCCGATGAAAATCATAGTGATTGGAGAAATCAACTCTATCAGCTAGAGTTCAAGGCAGGTACTCCTGTATATCATCGCCTCCTATCTTTTGGGCTAGCAGCTGGCTATTCGGCGGAGCAGGGTGCCAAGCAACGGGATGTGAGATCACATAATAATGCGATGTCCCTCTATTTACAGCCATCACTCCTACTCTTTTTCAATAAGGAAACACAGCTTTCACTCCTCCTAAAGTATGCGACATACAAAGAGGAGAGCCGGATGCAAAACATCAATATATATGTGGAGCAACCCTATTATGAGATGTTCGGAATGGGAGGTGCTACGGCACGTATCGGTTCTGGTCGGGTCACTAATTACATCCGAAATAGTGTGGGAGGTGAGTTGCAGTACAATATTGATACTGATTGGCGCACTATGTTTTATCTTGGTTTTGAGAGCTCTGTAGAAGATGCAGAGATTAGCTTTACCGTCCCTCAGCGTACCGGTTCTCTCCTTGCAGATGCCTCTTTCGCGGGCCTCACTCTACAGAGCAAGGGGAGCCCGTCACAGCATACTCTCTCTCTGCGTTACGATGTGAGTAAGCACAAAGGAATACAGTACATCGTAAAGTATGATAATACAGAAGCCTTTAAAGGCTATATTGAGCTGTCTCGTAGCGGTAGGTATTTGAAGCACCGCAATCACTTAGAGGCTTCCTATCAATGGTCGTGGAATAGTCAGCACCCCTACGAGTGGTTGTTGGGATTGAATGGAGCGGTTACTCAAACTTCGGAGCAGTATATTTTACCACACTCGGAGTATGGGTATTCAATGGCATCAATTATGGGAGAGGTGCGCAAGGTATTTGTATTTGATAGCCCTTCTACCCCCACTCTCGACCTTTCCCTTACTGGTGGTCGTCTTTGGGTATTCGACTCTAATATAGATCTCAAGCAGCAGTATGTAAATTCATTTGTGGCTGAGCATATCACTCTGCCCGACTATCACTATATGGTGGCGGACCTGTGGAAGGGGGCTCTTTCTATCTCCTATGCTCAAAAGCCAGTATCCTCTAGCCGTGCAATGCTATACCTCAAGGCAAGATTGGGGTATTCTCACCCATTGAATTCAAGCCTAGGTCACCGTACCTCCGCACTTTGTTCTTTGGGCTGTTTTTTCTAACACTTATACACCTACAACATGAAGTACAATAGAATGTTATTGGGCATAATCGCCCTATTGATTAGTGCACTATCACTTATGGCACAGGTGGTGGAGACCCCAAGGGTGGTCACTCCCACTTCATTTGCCATTGTGATAGATAGTAAGAGCTATGCTAACGCCAAGGGAGCAGTTGATGCCTATCGAGATGTGGTGGAGCAAGATGGGCTTGGCACCTATCTCCTTATTCATGACTGGAGTAGCCCTGATGAGATCAGAGCACTTCTCCAACAGCTTCATCAAGACTCCTCCTCTCCACTTGAGGGGTGTGTCTTGATCGGAGATATACCTGTAGCGATGATCCGAGATGCTCATCATCTCACATCGGCATTCAAGATGGATCCCAATAGGTACCCATGGGAGCGCTCAAGTGTCCCCAGTGATCGCTTCTATGATTGCTTTGGGCTAAAGTTTGTACCACTGCCGTATGATGGGGCAAAGCCGGGTCTCTTTTTCTACTCCCTTTCGAGCGAAGGGGCACAAAGGATAGAGGCCGATATCTATTCGGCACGTATCCGACCCTATGATAGAGAGGGTGAGACGAAGTACCAGGCATTGACGAAGTATCTACAAAAGGTGGTGAGGGAGCGAACTAACCACTCTCGGAATAAGCTTGACCACCTTACTATGGCTCGTGGCCATGGCTACAACTCGGAGTCTAAGCAAGCGTGGGCAGGAGAGCAAATCGCACTAAGGGAGCAACTGGAGGGTGTGTTTCTGCCCACTGGGCGCTTTAAGGCCATCGACTATGATGATAAGTTCCCAGCAAAGTACTACTACCTAACCGAGGTGCAGCAGCCTGATCTCGATGTGATGCTCTTTCATCATCACGGAGCACCCCAAAATCAATACATCAATGGATATCGAGAGGGGAGCAGTGTGGATATCTCTAAAGAGAATATAATGCTATTTGCACGTGCTAGAGCTAGGCGACTAAGGAAAGGGGAGACTCCTAATGAAGCGATTCAGAGGGTTGCCAAGGAGCTAGATATCCCCATCTCTTGGATCAGTGATACTTTTACTCCCGAGAATGAAGCAGCGGACTCTCTATTCAATAGAAGTCTTGATATCTATATTGATGACCTCCGTGCCATTGCCCCAGCGGCGAGATTTGTGATGCTCGATGCATGCTATAACGGCTCATTTCATCTTGATGAAAATATTTCGGCAGAATATATCTTTAATGAAGGAACTACTCTTGCAGTCCAAGCCAATTCGGTCAACGTGATCCAAGATAAGTGGCCAGATGAGCTGCTTGGGCTCCTCGCAAATGGGATGCGGTTGGGCTCGTGGCATCAGCAGGTAATGTACCTTGAGACGCACCTTATCGGTGACCCAACCTTTAGGTTCGTATCGGATAGCCAGCTAGTGCCAAGTAACCTTAGCCAGCAATTGGTGATAAGAGCCACTGATGCCAATTATTGGTTGCAGCAGCTACAAGTGCCTTCGGGAGATCTGCAAGCTTTGGCACTCAAGATGCTATACCGAATGGATTACTCACAAGTGTCGGATCTGCTCCTCAATGCCTATCGTACCTCAAATAGTCTGATTGTACGGACAGAGGCACTGAAATTATTGAGTGAGATAAATGATGCCAACTTCGTGGAGGTGCTCAAGGAGGGGGTGCATGATAGCTACGAACTTATTCGGAGGATGAGCGTTGAGCTTTTAGGAAAGAATGGTTCGGACGCATTGGTACCAGCACTAGTAGAAAGTTTGTTGCAGGATAGCCACTGTAAGCGAATCGTATTCAAGCAGAGCGGTGCTCTCAAAATGATGGATGGTAATAGGCTCTCTCAAGAGCTCCGTAGCATCGTGGCGCGCACACCTATATATCCTACAAGTCAGGTGGAGAAACTGCTCTCTGATATGCAGGCAGCCGAGAGTGCACGGGAGCGTCTTCTACAGGAGCTATTACCTCAGAGCAAGGATGCGAAGTCTGTGAAAGAACAGCTATTTGCGATACGTAGCTGCCGTAACTCTCCAGATGCGAGGGTAGCTGAAGCCTTGATCAAGATTGCTCTTGACACCTCCAATAGCGAGCCGGTGAGAGTAGCTAGTATTGAGGCACTAGGCTGGTATAATTATTCGTGCAAAGCTACAGAAATCAAAGAGCAACTTTCTACCTTGCTTGGTGATTCTTCACAGCTCGTTTCGCACGAGGCGGCAAAGAGTATCAAGCGGCTCTCTCCTCGTTAAGTACTTTGCTGTATCCTAATAGTTATGATCCCTTGTGGCGACACATTTGTCCTGCCACAAGGGACCATACTTATTTCGGCTACCACCACTTTCCACAAGATAGTATCCTAACAGTGGGGTGTAGACCTCTGGCGTTTTAGGAAAGGCTGGATGGGGTTGCTGAGGGTAGGGTAATCTTTGGTAGATTTGCAAGGGGAAGCTATTGATATTGGAGAGTGAGGAGATGTGGAAGCTATTTAGTTGTATTTTACTGGGGGTGGTATGTGGTTGGCTCTTGAGAAGGCGACGGATTAGGGGGCTTAGCACTGCTTTGATGGTGGTGATCTGTCTGCTACTCTTTGTGCTGGGGCTGGAGGTGGCACACTCGCAGAGTGAAATGGCCAATATACTGGTGGTGGTAGGGATTGCTCTGGTGGTAGCTTTGTGCTCTACTGCAGGTAGTGTGCTGATGGCGTGGTTCTTTGGACGTGGTAAAAAGAATCGGGAGGTATGAAGTCTAATCTTATATTGCTCGGTTCCTTTCTCCTCGGGCTTGCCTTGGGGGGTATTGATTTAGTTCCTACTGCTATTGTGGAGTCGGATCTAGGGAATTATCTGCTCTATCTGCTTCTGTTTTTAGTTGGCTTGAGTGTGGGGAATGATCGTGATACGATCAGAGGATTTAGGCAGTTATCTCCTCGCTTGCTGGCGTTGCCTTTCCTGACAATCATTGGAAGTATGTGTGGTGGGGTGGTGGCTGCTTTGCTCCTTGGGCAATCGCTCTATGAGATGCTGGCGGTATCGCAAGGGTTGGCTTACTACTCTCTTTCGAGTATCCTTATTACGGAGAAGCTGGGGATTACGCTAGGTGCTATTGCCCTCTTTTCCAATGTGTTTCGTGAGCTCTTGACACTCCTTTTGGCTCCGCTCTTGGTAAAATACCTCGGTCCTCTTGCACCTATTGCTGCTGGCGGGGCTACGACGATGGATGTGACACTTCCAGCCATTCTCAACGCCTCGGGTAAGGAGTACTTGGTGCCTGCTATTTACCATGGCTTTGTCTGCGACTTTAGTGTGCCGATTTTAGTGACACTCTTCATTGAACTAGCTTTAGGATAGAGACTGTTGCACGAATGCGATCTGCGGCGTTGCTTTCGGAATTCGGCCTCGGTCACG
>OKTT01000315.1_pt1 | contig 29213 bp, 20 predicted proteins | sample 1606121 | NCBI WGS metagenome assembly OKTT01 (sample SAMEA3879516, study PRJEB24766) | human gut metagenome | biome: human-associated habitat; feature: feces | place: USA | collected 1985/1987
TTATAGGCTACGGTGTACAGAAAAAAGTAAACCTGACAGGAGCTGTATCTGCCGTAAAAGGCGATGAGCTATCCAGCCGCCCAATTACCAATGTAGGTAGTGGCTTACAAGGTATGTTGCCCGGTGTATCCATCGTACAGCCTTCCGGCCAACCGGGCAATGATAAAATGTCGATCGTAGTCCGTGGTATCAGTACATTGAACAGCAAAACCGATCCTCTCATCCTGATCGACGGAATTGCCGGCGGAGATTTAAACCTGTTGAATCCCGATGATATAGAAAGCGTATCCGTATTGAAAGATGCTGCATCTTCTGCCATCTACGGTGCTCGTGCAGCCAACGGAGTTATCTTGGTGACAACCAAACAAGGTAATCAGAAAGAAAAAACCACAGTAAGTTATTCAGGATACGTAGGCTTCCAGACTCCGACCGCATTACCCGACTTAGTAAACGGACGGGAATATATGGAATTAGCTAATGAAGCGTATATAGCTGCCGGTTTTGGTAAACTATATCAAGATGAAGCATTCGAAGCATACGATCGGGGCGACTCTCCCAATGACTATTCAAACACCGATTGGGTAAAAGAAGTATATAAAAAATCAGCAATGCAAACAGGACACAATATCAGTGTCCGTGGTGGTACGGAAAAAAGCGGCTATTACATGTCATACGGATATTTAGATCAGGACGGTCTTATCGTAGGCGATCCGTTCTCCTCAAAAAGACATAACGCCCGCCTAAGCATGAATACAGAACTCTATGACCGCCTGAAAATAAACGGTAATATCAGTTTCGTAGACTTTTATCGCCAGGAAAACGGTGTATCCGGAACGACTGGTGTATTCCGAACCGTTCAGCGTGTCTCTCCCCTTCTTCCTGTAAAATGGAAAGAACAAAATGAAAAGGGAGAGTGGGTAGATACCGACCATTACGCATATACTTCATTGATGAATCCGGTGGACATTGCCTATAATTCCGGTTATAATAAACGTAATTCACGTACTTTCAACGGACAGGTAAACGCCTCTTTGAAAATAATAGAAGGTCTGTACCTAAACGGACAATATGCCGCCAACTATTACACCCGAGATACCAAAAAATATGTCCCGGCAATGAATCGCTGGATGTCTGATGGTACGGAAGACCCGGGAAACAAATTAAGAAAGAACTCAATCAGTGAATCTCATATCAATACATTGACCCAAACTTTGAATGCCACTGCCACTTACCAGAAAAACATCAATTTGCATGATTTCAAATTGTTGGGTGGTTTTTCTCAGGAATGGGCACACACCAACACATTAAGTGCCGGTAGAAAAGTACTGTTGCTGGATGGAATTGAAGTAATAGATGCCGGAACAGATGAAATCACCAACGGGGGCAGTGCGGAAGAATGGGCTCTCCGGTCTTTCTTCGGCCGTATAAACTACAATTATGACGAAAAATATCTGCTCGAAGCCAATGTCCGCTACGATGGAACTTCCCGTTTTGCAAAAGATAACAGATGGGGATGCTTTCCCTCCTTTTCTGCCGGATGGAATTTCTCTAAAGAAAAATTCATGAGTTTTGCAGACCCTGTTTTGCAGATGGCCAAACTACGTGCTTCATGGGGAGAATTAGGTAACCAGAATGTAGGTGATAATTTTTATCCATATTTAGTAGCAATCGAATCCGTAGACAAAGCTTATCCTATCGGCAATCAGTTGAACACTGGCTTTCAACAAATCGCTTTAGGAAACAAAAACATAAAATGGGAAACGATACGCATGCTCAATATAGGTGTCGACTTCGCCCTCTTTAACAATCGTCTAACGGTCAGTGCCGACTGGTTCAAGAAAAACAATATGGACGCTTTGGTACGTCCTTCTTTCCCTTTAGTGATAGGAAAATGGCAAAAAGACTCAAGCCGTGACTACCTGCCATTGGAGAATTTAGGAGAAGTAGAAAGTAGAGGATGGGAAATAAACTTAGCTTGGAGAGATCAAATAGGTCAAGTGAAATACCGCGCATTCTTCAATTTATCCGATGCAAGAAACAAAATTATAGATTTAGGTTCGAGCGCCCCCGTATTAGGAGACCAAATTCGCAGAGTAGGCGATCCGATTGATGCGTACTATGGGTATAGAACAGACGGATTGGCACAAGTGGATGATTTTGAAGGAAAAGACAGTTTCGGCAACTATGTAAATCCGAAGTTTCCGGTGATACAAGACGGTGTTGCCGTTCAGCCCGGTGATATCAAATACAAAGACATCAGTGGCCCGGATGGAAAACCGGACGGAATTATAGATGATTACGACAAAGAAATAATCGGTGACAAGACGCCACGATATTCTTACTCATTCAAAGGAGAACTGGAATGGAAAGGAATCGACTTTTCTTTCTACCTCCAAGGAGTGGGCAAAGCAAACGGTTATTTAAGTGAAGAGGCCAGACATTGTTTCATCAACGACTACTCGGTTCCCAAAAAGTCTCATTTAGACAGATGGACTCCCGAAAATCCGAACGCATCATATCCACGTATGTATTATGCACAGACCCACAATCGCAGATTCTCGGATTTCTGGATAGAAAATGCAGCATATCTCCGCTTAAAGAATGTGCAATTAGGATATACGTTTCCACAAAAATGGATGAGAAAATTTGGAATCAACAGATTGAGAGCTTATGTCTCTGCCGATAATTTGTTTACCGTCACCAAATATTTCGACGGCTTCGACCCCGAAGTTCAACAATCTTCCGGAGATACTTATCCACAGGTAAGAACATATGTATTTGGATTGAATCTGACATTCTAACTTAAACAAATAAGAAATAACATCATGAAAAATAAAATAAAATATATTCTGGCAGGCTGCTGCCTGATGACTACTTTTAGTTGCAGTGATTTTTTGGAAAGATATCCTTTAGACAAAGCGGTCAACGATACATATTGGAAAACGGAAGCCCAACTGCGGGCTGCCTTGTATCCCTGTTATGAAGGTTTGCAATATGACCTGATAATCAATCTGGGTGAAGCTTGTGCGGAAACAGTAATATGGGGAGACCCGACATCCGGCTTGAGTAAAGTGAGCGGAGGAACCAGCAGTGCGCAAGACAACTTTCCATTCTACAATTATTGGAGAGACATTTATGGCCACATTTTTGATTGCAATAACTTTTTAGATAATTATAATGCCGCAGATGTCCCTCAAGAAACAAAAGACGTGTATGCGGCCGAAGTGAAAGTAATCCGGGCGTTACAGTACTTTTGGCTGACTTCTGTATGGGGTGATGTACCTTTGATCGATAAGGTTATCAGTTCTGAAGAAGCTTATGGCCCCCGTAATCCCAAAGAAGAGGTCGTCGACTGGATGATCGAAGATCTGAAGTGGGCAGCCGAGAAACTGAGTCCGGAAATTCAGACCGGTCAAGATGTAGGCCGTATCGACAGATGGGGAGCCTTGGCACTGATGGCACGTATCGCTCTCCAAAATCAAAGATATGAACTGGCGGAAAAGGTCTCCAAATATATCTTGGATAACAGTCCTTACGATTTATATGACTATGAAAAGGTTTATCACTTGGAAGGAAATTCTGAAAATGATCCTGATAATAAAGAATCCATCATTTATAGCTTATACGTAAAAGATATCCGGATGAATAATATGACAAATTATACTTGTACACCGGTAAATTATATACGTTTGAACGCTTCCAAAACATTTGTCGATGCATTTCTTTGTACAGACGGCAAACCTGCCACTACCGGTTTGGAATATTACAAAAGAACCGATGTTGCCGTTTCCCCTCTATCAAAATATCCGGTAACACATTATGCCGATTACTTCAAAGATAGAGATCCACGTATGAAAATGACCCTCTATACCCCGGGAGATGCATGGCCCGGCGGTGATGATGGTGATGCCGGCAACAGAGTAAATGCAACTTTCGGCTTACCTCGTTTTGCTTCCTTGCAAGGGAACAATAATAACGGTGCCAATACAAAGACCGGATTTTATTTCAAAAAATATAATTCTCCGGAGTTGGCCGGTCTGACAGACCAAGATCACAATAACATCAACGTAATTCGTTATCCGGAAATTATCCTTATTTATGCAGAAGCCTTATTTAACCAGCAAGGAGAAACTTTAACCCAAGACCAAATCGATGAAACGATCAATCGCCTGCGTAACAGGGTAGGAATGCATCCGATGAAACTCTCTGAACTGGAAGCATGGAATATGGATTTAAAAACAGAATTAAGACGTGAAAGACGAATTGAAATGTCATTCGACGGTATGCGGTACTTTGATATTCTGCGCTGGAAAGAAGGTTTCCGCCTCGGCCGTGCTATTACTTGCCCCAGCTTGGAAGTATGTATGAATGAATTGGGTGGCTGTCCGTACGTGGACGATCAGGATAACCCGATTGTAGATGAGTTCGGTGATGTGGTTTATGATAAATCTACTGCCGAAGGCGGTTCACGCAATTTTGATGAAAGCAAGCATTATCTATGGCCTGTCCCCTATCAGGAAAGATTAAAAAACCCATCGTTAGGACAAAATCCAGGTTGGTAAAAAAACAATATCATGAGACATAAGAATATATACCTGCCCATATTCACTCTGATGGCTCTCTTCTGTTCCTGCGGAACAGAAGAGAATGCTCCGGAAACTTCCGGGAATGGCGGAAACGATTCGGATGAGGATACGAAAAACTAAAATAAACAAAATGAAAAAGTTTCTATTAATAACATTACTTTCAATCTTTGGGGGTAATTGGGCTTTCGCTCAAAAACAAGACACATTGCGCATCCGTGTCATGACTTATAATCTCCGTTTTGGTGAGCTGGCCTCTCTGGAACAAATAGCCGAACACATCAAAGCTTTCCAACCGGACTTTGTCGCTTTACAAGAAGTTGACAGTAAAACCTACCGTGAAAGAGCCCCCAGACAGAATGGAAAAGATTTCATTACAGAGTTAGGATACCGTACCGGAATGTATCCTTTGTACGGAAAATCAATTACTTATAAAAATGGATATTACGGTATAGGAATGCTTTCCAAACATCCGTATTTCAGAGTAGAGAAAATGATGTTACCTCGCCCACAGGAAAAAGAACAAAGGGTGATGCTTCAAGGTACTTTCGAAGTAAACGGTACCGATACAATTACTTTTGCCTGCACGCATCTGGATTATTTTTCAGAAGATACCCGTTTTTTACAGATACAAAAGATTACGGAAACATTGATGCAATCGCCTTACCCTGTCATCTTAGGAGGTGATTTCAACGCACGCCCAGACTCCAAAACGATACAAAGAGGAATGACCGGTTGGAATTTACTGACAAATGACGATCTTACTTTTCCATCCCATAAACCATCTATAAAAATTGATTATCTCTTCGGATATCCTAAAAACGCCTGGCGTGTTGTTCGTACTCAATCCATACAATCGCTGTTATCGGACCATTTACCTATTATCACAGAATTAGAATTAATAAAAGAAACTAAATAATTAACAGTATGAATAGACTCAATACCGCTTTACGCTGCCTATTGGTGACTGCCATAAGTCTCTGTTATGGATTGATTCAGGCACATGCAGACGATTCGGGAAAACAACTGACGATGATGACCTATAATATTCAAGGGCACACCATCATCAACTCGCGTCAAATAGATAAAATTGCATCTGTCATCAAAAGTGTAACTCCCGATGTAGTAGCCATCCAAGAAGTAGATCAAAGATTTGTGAAAGACTGTGCCGAACAATTGGGTACTAAAACCGGAATGAAATCCCGTTTTTTAATTACTCATAATACCTACTACGGTATCGCCTTATTAAGCAAAGAAGAACCGCTTGGAGTAAAAACCCATCTTATTCCTAAAGGAACAGGAGGAGGAACGGCAAAACCCGATCCGGATGACAATCGTGGAATCATAATTGCAGAATTTCCCGATTATTATTTCCTATCTACCCATTACTCTCTGAATGCAGAAGACCGAGATGTAGCAACCGACTATATCATCAAATTTGCAAAAAGTGTCAGTAAACCTGTTTTTTTAGGAGGTGATCTTAACATAAAAGAGACTTACCGGGCGATGGTTACATTCAAAAATAATGGATTTTCTATCTTAAATAATACCAAACAGTTCACCTATCCGTCTACGGCTCCGGCAAACTGTATTGACTTTATCTTAGGTCACAACCAATCTTCCACATCCTATCGTGTTGTAGAAACCGGAATTGCTGATCAGAGTGAAATCGACCTCACAGCAGTCTCAGACCATTTACCTGTCTATGTAAAAATCGACTTATCAAACGCTACCGGTAATAAACCGATAACGGATGAGAAAAACAATATAGAGATTGTAAAAGACGGTAACAATTATCGTATAACAGGAATTGAAGGAATAGCTAATGTAAAGCTTTACTCAATCACCGGAGAAATCATTTTCGATACCTATATCCAAGATGGAGACAAATTACCTATTTACAACCAAAAATCAAAGATTGTTTTGCTATGGTTGAGAAACGGTAATGAGATCTATACACATAAGCTGGTGTTATAAAATCGAACTTTGGAACTTTTATCTGATATATCATTTATTAATCAATTAAAATTGTATTGTTATGAAAAAACAAATTTTACTTTCGGCAATATTAAGTTTAGCAACATGTAATATGTTTGCAGCAGACCTTACGGTGACAAGTGCCAGTGGCGACCCTTCAGTAGAAGGTTCTTTCCCTAACATTATGGCAAGTGCACAAACTGACGATGTTATCAAGTTTAATCTTGCAACGGATGACATCGAAGAATTTGATGCTGTCACCATAGATTCCAAATCATTGACTATCGATGGTATGAACCAAGCTACCGGAAACAAAATAAAATTTACCGGTGCCAAGCAAACATTATCAATGAAAGGAGCTTGCACGATTATGATTAAAAATTGCGTCTTTACAGGGAAAAATAAAGCTCAAGCATTATTCGTACAGACAGGAGCCAACCTAAATATCCAAGATTGTGACTTTATCAAGAATATGCACAGTAGTTCGGGTGGCGTATTAGGAGTAAGTCAGGATGTAACCTGCTCTATAAAGAACTGTCTTTTCGACGGTAACTCGGCAACAGGTGATGGAGGCTGTATCCGCATTTATAATAATGCCAAAGTGACTATTGAAAATTCTACATTCAAAAACAACAATAGTTCGGCTTCCGGAGGTGCCATTTATATGTATAGCACCAATGGTAAAAACGAATCAGCATTTGCATTGACAATAACAAACAGTACATTTGTGAACAATTATGCCGGAAACCGTGCCGGTGCTATTTATATCTACTCACGTGATGTATCAAAACCACTTGACGGTGTAAAAATTATCAATAGCACCATCACAGCCAATTACTCAACCAAGAATTTAGGTGGCGGTATTTTCGTATGTTCCAATACTGATTGTTCTTCAAAACTGGTATTGGTAAATACCATTATTGCCGGAAATACAGGTGGGTTGGTTGATGGAGCTTATTTCGTTCCTACTGATTTAGGTTTCTGGAAAGGAGACAAAAAAGACGGCGTTGAAATCGTAAGAAACTATGATTGGGAATTAAAGAACTGTGTTTATGGAGCGACTTATGCTACCGCAGACGATACCCAGTTAAACAATGTAGACCACTCTGCCCTGTTTGATAACTCCAATATCAAGGTTACTGATTTCGCAACCAGCAAGCTGTTTACTTCATTGTACAAATTGGATAACACAGTATTTCCCGATATTGAAGGAGATGAAGTATGGAGCCCGACTCTGAGTAATGATGCCACACCTATCGCTTCTCTTTGTGAAAACAGTATTGCAATAGCCAAAGGAACAGCCAGCTATGCAGGAGTAACGATTCCTACAACAGACCAATTAGGTACTGCCCGCCCGGCTACTCCCGCCATCGGTGCTGTAGAATATGGAAGTGCAACCGGTCTATGGAACCCGGCAGCCCAAAAGTCAAGTATTAAAATCTGGAATGATGGTAACCAACTGTTCGTAGATGGTTTCGAAGGTACTGTGTCCGTATCTGTTTACGACTTGACCGGCAAACAAGTATACGAAGGTACTATTCAGAAAGATGCTTCAACCACTTTGAATATAGATAAAGGCATCTACGTTGCTAAAGTGAACAATGTTACGGCCAAATTAGTCCTGAAGTAATGTAATCTTAACACAATCCAACTATCATTTTTCAGCCGGCAACCGGGGAGATTCCCCTAATGTCTTTGGTTGCCGGCTCTCTTTATTAATTTTGAAAATCTAATTGTATGAGAAGCTTCTTTCTTACCTGTTTTTCTATTGCCTGGGTATTTTTTACGGGCGCCTGCACCGGTACTTCCGGTTCCGCCGATATTGTAACTCCTGCCAAACACGTCATCGAGCGGCAAATTGGAGAAAAAGTAAATGGTATTAGTTTTCAACAGATAAATCCCGTTGACGGGAAAGAAACCTTTGAAATAGAAGCAAAAGAAGGAAAACTAACCCTCAAAGGAAGTAGCACAGTAGCACTTTGCTATGCTTTTCACACCTATCTGAGAGAAGCATGCCATAGTATGAAGACTTGGAGTGGCGAACATTTGGAACTTCCCTCTTTATGGCCCGATTATTCATTAAGAAAACAAACCACGCCTTACGACTTCCGGTATTTCCTGAATGTCTGTACCTACGGATACACCACTCCCTACTGGGACTGGGCGCGCTGGGAAAACGAAATAGACTGGATGGCACTCCGAGGAGTAAACATGCCGTTGGCCACTGTTGCCAGCGAAGCCATTGCCGAACGCGTATGGCTGCAAATGGGATTGACAAAAGAAGAAACCAGAGAATTTTTCACTGCTCCGGCACACCTCCCCTGGCATCGCATGGGAAATCTGAATACTTGGGACGGACCTCTGTCCGACGAATGGCAGAAAAGCCAGATTGAATTACAACATCAGATCATTAACCGCATGCGCGAATTGGGAATGCAGCCGATAGCACCGGCCTTTGCAGGTTTCGTGCCGATGGCTTTTGCCGAAAAGCATCCCGATATAAAGTTCAAACACCTGAAATGGGGTGGTTTCGATGATAAATTCAATGCCTACGTGCTCCCTCCGGATTCTCCTTTCTTTGAAGAAATCGGAAAACGGTTCGTCAAGGAGTGGGAAAAGGAATTCGGAAAAAACACTTATTATCTCTCGGACAGCTTCAACGAGATGGAACTTCCTGTTGCAAAAGACGACGTGGAAGGAAAACATAAATTACTGGCCCAATACGGAGAATCTATCTATCGCTCCATCACGGCAGGAAATCCGGATGCCATCTGGGTGACCCAAGGCTGGACATTCGGCTATCAACATGATTTCTGGGACAAAGCAAGCCTGCAAGCATTATTAAGCCACGTCCCGGATGATAAAATGATCATCATCGATTTAGGTAACGATTACCCGAAATGGGTCTGGGGAACCGAACAGACCTGGAAAGTACATGATGGTTTCTACGGAAAGAAATGGATATTCAGCTATGTGCCTAATTTCGGAGGAAAAACACCTTTGACAGGCGATTTACAGATGTATGCCACCTCCTCAGCCGAAGCACTGAAAGCCCCTTCTCACGGAAACCTGATCGGTTTCGGCTCAGCACCCGAAGGGCTCGAAAATAACGAAGTGGTCTACGAGCTACTGGCAGATATGGGATGGACCGATCAGGCAATCAATCCGGAGCAATGGATGCCTTCATATTGCACGGCCCGTTACGGTGCCTATCCGGAAAGTATGAAAAATGCCTGGGAGCTATTCAGAAAGACAGCATACAGTTCGCTATATTCCTATCCCCGTTTCACTTGGCAAACGGTAATTCCGGATCAACGGCGTATCAGTAAGATAGACGTAAGCGACGATTTCCTGCACGGAATAGAATTATTCTTGGCAAGTGCAGACAGCTTAAATCGTTCCAAACTCTACGTCAACGATGCCATTGAATTTGCTTCCTATTACATCGCTGCCCAAGCTGACAAACTTTACAAGCAAGCACTGACTGAAGATACCGCCGGAAAGCCGGTTGCCGCACATCAACATTTAAATCAAGCTATCGACCTGCTGCTAAACGTTGATAAATTGCTGGCTTCTCACCCGCTCTACCGTTTGGAGGAATGGGTGGAACTGGCCAGAAATAGCGGTACTACACCTGCGGAAAAAGATGCTTATGAAGCAAATGCCAAACGGCTGATTACCACTTGGGGAGGATTCCAGGAGGATTATGCAGCACGTTTTTGGAGCGGATTGATCAAAGATTACTATATTCCGCGCCTAAAGCTCTATTTCTCCAAGCAACGCGGTGATTTGGACAACTGGGAAGAAGAATGGATACGTACTCCTTGGCATAATACCACTACCCCATTTGAAAAACCATTGGATATGGCAATCGAATTGGTACAAAAAGCCAAGGAAATAAAAAATTAAAGTCTTATTTTTGGTGAATCAAAAAAGGTTTGATTATAAAGAGGTTTTAATTAAAACGATGCACAACCATGAAAAAGATACTTCTTGCATTCGACTCATTTAAGGGTTCAGTTAGGTCTCTCGACATTGCCAAAGCAGCAGAGAAAGCTATTTTAAAAGTATATCCTCACTGCAACATAGCCACGTTTCCGATTGCAGACGGAGGCGAAGGAACGACAGAAGCCATCTGTACGGGATTAAATGTCGACAGAATATCATGCCTCGTACACGATCCGTTGATGAACCCGATTGAAATAACCTACGGAATTACCCGCGACGGAACAACGGCCATACTTGAAATGGCCGCCGCCAGTGGTCTACCGTTAGTCCCGGATCTACTACGAAACCCGATGAACACTTCTACCTATGGCACGGGAGAAATCGTTCTGGATGCACTGAACAGAGGTTGCCGGCAGTTCATCATGGGGCTTGGAGGGAGTGCGACGAATGATGCCGGGATAGGTATGCTGGCTGCTTTAGGCGTTCGTTTTCTCGATAAATCGGGAAACAGGCTGGATCCACAGGGAAGCAACCTGATGCACATAGCTTCCATTGACGATTCACATCTCCACCCGGCTTTGCAAGAATCTTCTTTTATTATTGCCTGTGATGTAAACAATCCGTTTTACGGTCCGCAAGGAGCCGCTTTTGTATATGCTCCGCAAAAAGGAGCCTCCGATGAAGAAGTAATAGCACTGGACAAAGGTTTACAACATTATGCTGCTGTAATCGAGGAACAGAAAGGTATAAACATCGCTTCCATCCCCGGTGCCGGAGCAGCCGGTGGTATGGGAGGCGGTCTGTTGCCTTTCCTCCGGGCTACCCTCAAACCGGGCATCGACACCATACTGGAAATACTGCATTTTCACGAATCGCTGCAAGATGCCGATTTAGTATTCACGGGAGAAGGAAAACTCGATGCCCAGACAGCTATGGGAAAAGCACTGGGTGGAATACTGAGAATAGCTCACGAACAGCATGTTCCCGTAATAGCATTGTGAGGAGGAGTAGAAGCTACCACCCAACTGAATGAAATGGGATTTACCGCCGTACTGTCCATTCAACCGGCTCCTGTTTCCTTAGACAAGGCCATGCAAAAAGAATTCACCCTGAATAATATAGAGCGAACCGTCACCCAGCTCCTCCGTATCATACAGCATTTCACCCCGAATTCCTAAATCCCCCGAATCCAAGCATAAATCATAAATCACAAATCATAAATCAAATCCTCTTCTATGACTGCCATCGGTGCTTTATTCGGATTATTAATATCCGTCTTTTTAATTATAAAGAAAATATCTCCTACCTACAGCCTGATTGCCGGTGCTATTGTAGGCGGATTATTGGGTGGACTGTCACTGGCAGATACCGTAAGCGTGATGACGGACGGTGTCAAGGACGTAACTCCGGCCATTATTCGCATTCTTACGGCAGGTGTGCTATCGGGCATACTAATCAAAACAGGAGCAGCAACTACTATTTCCAATGCCATCATCAACACACTCGGTGAGAAGCGTGTATTTGCCGCTTTGGCTCTGGCCACTATGTTGCTGTGTACAGTCGGCGTCTTTATCGACGTAGCGGTTATCACCGTAGCCCCCATCGCCTTATCCATCGGAAAACGTCTGGGACTGTCGCCATCCGTGCTGCTGATAGCCATGATCGGCGGTGGAAAATGTGGTAATATAGTATCTCCCAACCCGAATACCATCATTGCCGCCGAAAACTTTAAAGCCGATCTCTCATCGGTCATGTTTTATAATGTTCTGCCGGCAGTTATAGGACTACTTTTTACGATTTTCGTCATCATGCGTCTTATCCCTAAAAGATTGACAAACAACGGAACCAAACAAGAAGAAGAAGTTGCAGACGACAAACAATTGCCGTCTCTTGCCAGCAGTCTGGTAGCCCCCATTATCACAATCATCCTGCTTGCCCTGCGGCCTGTGGCAGGAATCACCGTCGACCCTCTCATCGCATTGCCCATCGGCGGCATCTGCGGCATTCTCTGCATGAAACAATGGAAAAACATCTTGCCGAGTATGGAGTACGGTCTTCAAAAGATGTCCACCGTAGCCGTACTGCTGACCGGAACAGGAACAATTGCGGGCGTCATCAAGAACTCCACCCTTAAAGACTGGATACTGCATCTTCTGGAACAAGCGCATTTCAACGAAATAATGATAGCCCCGGTATCGGGCGCGTTAATGTCCGCCGCTACGGCATCCACTACCGCTGGTGCTACGCTTGCTTCGGCTTCCTTTGCCGATGCCATCCTTGCCGTAGGCATATCAGCCGCCTGGGGAGCTGCCATGATAAATTCCAGCGCTACCGTTCTGGACCACCTGCCCCACGGTTCCTTTTTCCATGCCACCGGAGGCGTTTGCGAACTGACGTTTAAAGAGCGGTTAAAACTTATCCCCTACGAAACCCTCATAGGAGCCGTATTAGCCACCTCCACCACCCTTCTATGTCTCATCTGATAGTTCCCGTTTCACATAATTCATAAATCATAATCCATAAATCATGAATCCCCCTATATCCACCCACCAACGTCTTCTCTCTCTCGATGTTTTGCGAGGTATCACTGTTGCCGGCATGATACTTGTCAACAATGCCGGTGCATGTGGATATGGCTATGCCCCACTACGGCATGCAAAATGGGACGGCTTTACTCCTGCCGATCTCGTCTTCCCGATGTTCATGTTCCTAATGGGAATTTCCACGTATATCTCCCTCCGGAAATACAATTTCCAATGGCAACTTACAATCGGAAAAATAATAAAACGTGCTTTTCTTTTAATTCTGATAGGCATTGCGATGAAATGGCTCATCCATTCCTTCGAAACGGGAATCTGGAACGACTGGGAGCACATGCGCATCTTAGGAGTGATGCAACGGCTCGGCATCTGTTACGGGATCACTGCCGTCATGGCATTATTCATCCCACACAAACGTTTTCTTCCGATAGCCCTGCTCTTGCTAATAGGCTATTTTATCCTTCAACTGGCAGGAAACGGATTCGAGAAAAGTCCCGATAACATCATGGCCATAGTCGATTCCACCGTTTTAGGAACCAGCCACATGTACTTGCAAGGCCGGCAATTCGTTGAGCCCGAAGGAATTCTGAGTACCATTCCTGCCGTAGCCCAAGTAATGATCGGTTTTGTATGCGGTCACATGCTTATCAACCGGAAAGACAACCAGGAGAGGATGCAGCAACTCTTCTTTATGGGCACTCTCCTGCTCTTTGCCGGATTCCTGCTCAGCTATGCCTGTCCGCTGAATAAACGCCTGTGGTCGCCGAGTTTCGTGCTGGTTACTTGCGGAATAGCTGCTTTGGCATTGGCTGTACTAATTGAAGTAATCGACGTCCGAAAAAAGAAAGAATGGTGTACTTTCTTCAAAGTCTTCGGGGTTAATCCATTGCTGCTATATGTAGCAGCCGAGATATTCGGTGACCTGTTCCGTACATGGCATATCAATACTTTCCTGTTCGATACCTGCCTGCAACCTCTATTCGGCAATTATTTCGGTTCGTTCATGTATGCCGCCCTTTTCCTGTCCCTCATTTGGCTGGTGGGATATATTCTGTTTAAGAAACAAATTTACATAAAACTCTAATTAAAAATGATGAAAAGAAACATTTGTCTGGTTATCGTAACCCTATTCCTCTCCCTCGCGGCGGGAGCGAAAGAGAAAGACGTAGTTGCCATGCAATCGATGGTAAAACGTCTCATTCCGGCATACGCCGAAAACTTTCAGTTCAGAAAGATGAAACCGATAGACGGGAAAGACTGTTTCCGCCTGGACGCTTCCGATCCCCGGAAAATCATAATCAGTGGCAACAATGCCAACTCGATGGCTATGGGACTGAATCACTACTTGCGATATTATTGCCTGACCACTATCTCCTGGTATGCTGACATTCCGGTAGAAATGCCTGAAACACTTCCGGCTGTCGAGAAACCCATTCAAATAGAAGCGAAAGTAGACCGGCGTTTCTTCCTGAATTATTGTACATATGGCTACACCATGCCTTTCTGGCAATGGAAAGACTGGGAACGCCTCATCGACTGGATGGCGCTAAACGGCATCAACATGCCCCTGGCCATTACCGGACAAGAAGCCGTGTGGTACAAAGTATGGAAGAAAATAGGACTGACGGATGAAGAAATACGCTCTTACTTTACCGGACCGACCTATCTTCCCTGGCACCGGATGGCCAATATAGATGGATGGAACGGCCCTCTACCCATGCACTGGCTGGATAGCCAAGTGGAATTACAAAAGAAAATTCTGACCCGCGAACGCGAATTGAACATGAAACCGGTACTTCCCGCCTTCGCCGGACATGTGCCCGGTGCACTGAAGCGTATCTTCCCCGAAGCGAATATTCAAAATCTCGGAAAATGGGCAGGTTTTGCCGAAGAGTATCGCTGTCATTTCTTGAATCCGGAAGAAGCCTTATTTGCTACTATCCAAAAACAGTACATCAAGGAACAAACCCGTCTCTTCGGGACAGATCATATTTATGGCGTAGACCCTTTCAATGAGGTAGATCCTCCAAGCTGGGAACCGGAATACCTCAGTAAAGTATCCGCGGACATGTATCACACCCTGACTGCTGCCGACCCGAAAGCCGAATGGATGCAAATGACCTGGATGTTCTACTTCGACCGTAAAGACTGGACCGCACCGCGCGTGAAAGCAATGTTGACAGGAGTGCCGCAAGGCAAAATGGTACTTTTAGATTATCACTGCGAGAACGTGGAATTATGGAAAACCACCGAACACTTCCACGGCCAACCTTACATTTGGTGTTATCTTGGTAACTTTGGCGGAAACACCACGCTCACCGGAAACGTAAAAGAAAGCGGTGCCCGTCTGGACAACACCCTGATAAACGGCGGAAGCAATTTTAAAGGTATCGGCTCCACGTTGGAAGGATTGGATGTGATGCAGTTCCCCTACGAATATATCTTCGAAAAAGCCTGGACACTGAATACGGACGATCGCAGTTGGCTGAATGCTCTTGCCGACCGTCATACCGGAGTTACCTCCGAACCGGTTCGCGAAGCTTGGGATATCCTGTTCAATCAAGTGTATGTACAAGTTCCCAGAACCCTGGCCATACTACCCAACCTTCGTCCCGTAATGAATAAGCCCAACAACCGTACTTCCATCAACTATCCGAATACCGCTCTGCTTCAGGCATGGCAAAAGCTGTTGCAAGCTCCCGATTGCAATCGCGATGCACTCCGGCTGGATATCATCACTGTAGGACGCCAACTACTTGGAAATTATTTCTTGACGGTAAAAGATGACTTCGACCGCATGTATGAAGCCAAAGACCTGCCGGCATTAAAGGCAAGAGCGGCAGAAATGCGCGAAATACTAAACGACCTGGAACGTTTGAATGCCTTCCATAGCCGTTGCTCGCTCGACAAGTGGATTTCCGATGCCCGCAAATACGGCAATACCCCGGAATTGAAAAACTATTATGAGAAGAATGCCCGCAATCTGATTACCACCTGGGGAGGCCGTCTAAATGATTATGCCAGTCGTACTTGGGCAGGACTTATCAAGGACTACTATTCCAAACGTTGGGACATGTATCTGGACGCGGTCGTTGCAGCAGTTGAAAATAATCGGGAATTCGATCAGGAAAAGCTGGACGGAGAATTCAGACTGTTCGAAGATTCATGGGTGAGTTCCACCCGCCCTGTTGAAGTAACTCCGGAAGGCGACCTGCTTATTTACGCCCGTTTTTTATTAAATAAGTATGAACGAAAAATAAACTAATCATCAGGGTAACGACAAAAGACAATGCAACTTGCAGTGAAATGTGATGCAACTTGCAATTTTGAAAACAGTATTTAAGTCCCTAAAGACGCAGTATCCTCTGTATGAAAGGGTATAACTTCTTTCCGAAAAAGATGTGGCAGAATAGAAAAAACTGCCACATCTTTTTCATAAATCCCGACTATCTGCAACATCAGAAGAAATATTCATCTGTTACAGACATAAAACATGTCAGGACTTAAACTCTTTCACAGCCCTTTCCAATCTTTCCAAACTCAATTCTCCGGATTGTCTCCACAATTGTTCACCTTTTCTCATCAAGATGAATGTAGGCGTACTTTCAATCGTATAAAATTCGGCAAGAGCATTTTCCTGATCCACGTCCACCTCCACGACTTCAAGAATACCTTCCATCATTTTCTTAAACTCTTTCACCACCGGATGCATACGCTTACAGTGAGGACACCAAGTTGCATAAAATTCCGCCATGACCCAATCGCCATGACTCAGTTTTTCCTCATTTCTATTTTCACGGGCTATTTTCTTTTCTTCCATTTCGATAAATACTTTAAATTGATTAACTGCTGTTCCAACAACGCAAAAAGGGAGAATGTTTACGATACAGACAAGAATAAAGATAGATTAATACATCGGGCAACCAAGCCCTTCAAAAGTATCGATCCATTCTCAATATTGACAAAAAACGATCCGCTTATGTCAAGATATGCCACTTGAACGTTTCTTCATCATACTACTTAACTTCAATTATATCATTTTATTCAAATATTCTCCTGCTTTTTTTTGCCCATCGCTAATTTATACATATTTTTGTTCAAAATTTAAACCAAGCAACAAACAAAATCATAAAAAAGAAATGAGGAGCATTTTAAAAGCAATCATCGTCACCCTCTGCTTATTAGTAAAAACCTACTTGTCATACAGCGAGAACACTGGTACCAACATCAATCATATTCTCGTTCTTAATGCTTACAGCAGTTCTAATCCCTGGAGCAATAGTTTCATCACTCCAATTGTAAACATGGCATCACAAAACAAACAAATCGGAGTGTATGTAGAAAACTTAAACATGCTGACATTACAAGACGCTGAAGCAAGAAAAAATCTGAAAAAGGATATACTTTCAGAAGTATATTCCTACTCTCCCAAAGTTATTGTACTTATAGGAAATGCAAGCTTCATCCTACACGATGAATTGAACCGGCGCTGGCCCGACATCCCTATGATATTGTGCGGTGAACGGGATTACACAGGGCCTATCGACTCGATCATTCAAGGGCATCCCCTCACAGAAGAAGAACGTATTCCTATAAATAGCCTGCAAGACAAATATAACCTGACAATGATGCAGGCCAATATTTATATGGAAGAGAATCTTCAGCTTATGAAACAACTGATCCCGCAAATGGATAAAGTTATATACATCGGTGATGAAACATATATCTGCCAACAAAACGATTACGATCTTTCCAAACTCATCCGTGAGAAGTATCCGGAAATGGGATACGAGTTCATTTCTGCCAAAAACACTTCGACCGACAGCCTGTTTTCCATCTTGAACCAGCAAGACCTGCAAACTACCGGCATTCTATTTTCCTCTTGGCTCCGTGCCAAGGACTACAATGGCAATACCGTACTGATAAGTAATTCGCATCGGATCATCGCCACTTCATCCATGCCTTTATTTTCATTCAGAACGGTAGGGGTCGATGAAGAAGGCGGAATCGTAGGCGGCTACATATATGATGAAGAAAAATACGTCGACCGGCTTTTAAACACGATTAAAGAAATTCTCAATGGAAAACAGGCACGTGATATCCCTTTTTACTATGCCACAGATGCTGCGCCAAGGTTCAATTACCAATCATTAATCCAACACAATCTCAGTCCCGAGCGTTGTCCTGAAAACACCGTTTTCTATAATGCCCCTCCTACTTTCTGGGAACAATACGAATATATAATCATCGGAAGTATCTGTTTTATTATCGTTCTTTTACTATCTTTCCAGTATCACCGCCTGCACGTACTCGAAAAGATGAAACGATTACAACAAAAAGAACTGGAAACCACTACAAGATACTATAGCCTTATCAATAACATGCCCATTCTTTATATGTCGGAAGAACTGATAAAAAATAAAGAAGGCCGTATCATCGATACCAAATACACCGATGTAAACAAACACTTTGAAAACAGATTCTTCAAACGAAATGAAATCATAGGAAAGTCGGGCAGCGAAATGTTCCCGGAATCAATGCCACAATTCCTGTATTTCATGAATATAGCCTTACAGGAAAAACGCTCCATCACTTTCTCTTACTATTACAAAGAAATAGATACATTTTATGATATCGTAGTAAACGCTACCAGCGACGGACGCTTTATGGATGTATTCTGCCTGAACAGCACAGAATTACATCATGCACAAAAACAGTTACGCTCTATCAACCATAAGCTTTCGATGGCTCTCGACATAGCCAACATTGTGCCCTGGAAATGGAATCTGCAAACTCACACCATACTTTGTGACATAAACAAACCTGTCGAATTAAGTGATAATAATAAAATAAATGAAGAACAAATGTCTGTGCCCGATAATCAATATTTTGCCAAGATATACAAAGAAGATCTTCCTAAAGTGAAAGAGGCCTATGCCGATCTGATTGCCGGACGTATACAGACTGTTAAAGAAGAATACCGTGTTGTGAACCGTGTCAATGGTTGCAAGCACATCGATTGGGTAGAAGCCCGTGCTGCCGTAGAAAGTTATGATGAAAAAGGAAAACCACTAACACTGGTAGGTTCTTCATTGGTTATCACTGAACGAAAAAAGATGGAGACAGATTTAGTTTCTGCCAAAAACCGTGCAGAAGAATCCAACCGTCTGAAATCTGCTTTCCTTGCCAATATGAGCCATGAGATTCGTACCCCTCTTAATGCCATCGTCGGATTCTCCGGAATTCTGGCCTCTACTGAAGCGGAAGAAGAGAAACAAGAATATGTCAGCATTATCGACAACAACAATACTTTATTGTTACAACTTATCAGTGACATCCTCGATCTTTCTAAAATTGAAGCCGGTACGATGGAATTCATAGACACTGATTTCGAACTGAACAAAGTCATGACAGAGCTGGAAAGTTCTCTTCGTCTGAAACTGTCTCCGGACAAAGAGGTCACGCTTTCGTTTGAGCCCCAATTACCGGAACTTTATATTCACGCCGAACGTAACCGCATTTCACAAATAATTATTAATCTGGCTACTAATGCCATTAAGTTTACCAATAAAGGCAGCATACGTTTCGGCTACGAAAAGCGTGACAATGGCACTCTTTATTTTTACGTCACCGATACCGGATGTGGCATTCCGGCCGAAAAACAAAAAGATATATTCGAACGTTTCGTTAAGCTAAACAATTTTGCACAAGGTACAGGTTTAGGTCTTTCTATCTGTCAAACCCTCGTCGAACATATGGGAGGGGAAATCGGTTTGAAATCCCAGATAAACGAAGGTTCTACTTTTTGGTTTACCCTACCTTATGTTCCTGCAACTAATCAGCATCATGAAGAAGAGACAAAGTCAGAACCGATAAAAATAAAAAAACAAAAAATCACGATTCTGGTTGCAGAAGATCATGAAAGCAATTATCATCTGATAGAGTCCATTCTCAAAAAAGACTACACTTTGGTGCATGCCTGGAATGGAAAGGAAGCGGTTGATCTATTCAAAGAATATGCTCCACAACTCATTCTGATGGATATCAACATGCCTGTTATGGATGGATACGAAGCGACTAAAGAGATACGCAAATATTCGACTCAGGTTCCAATCATAGCTGTCACCGCTTTCGCCTATGCTTCTGACGAACAAAAAGTCATGGAAAACGGCTTTGATGCCTATATGGCAAAACCGATAAATGCCGACCAATTGAAAACACAAATAACTTCCATGCTAAGGCAACATATCATTTTCATGTAACAAGTTACTTTTGAAAAAGCATATTTAGCAATGCTTAGAACCTGTTTAAATTTTCCTCTTAAAAGTTCTTATCAGTTTATTTTGAGCAAAATTTAAACAGACTTAAAAACACTTGATATATTGTTCCGGTTTGATCAGGCCATTTCATTTTAGAAGCTTCCCCTAAGGGACAATTTTGTTCATCGGGGTACATTATCCACATAGAATTTACCCCCTTCACCGGCTTCACCTTTTTTAATCAAATACCCTATTTATCGGTGATGCAGGGTGAAGGCACGCCTTGTTTTTCCGGCAACCGTGCCCACCGTCTGTATGATCGGTGCTCACTGCCCGTATGCCCGAGGCTTACGCCCCGTATGCCCAGTTCTTGGAAGGTATTTACACAGAGAGCGGAAAGTGGCAACGGCCCTTCACCCTGTACTGCAGATGAATAGGGTATTTGATTAAAAAAAGGTGAAGCCGGTGAAAGGGGGAAAAAACATACAGAAGAGTCAACATTCTAAAGAATAAAACATTCACCGGAAAAAAGATGCTACATCTTTTTTGGAAACCTGCACATCTTTCCGTTAAAACCTGTTACATCTTTTTTGGAAAGTTGCTACGTCTTTTTCTTGAAGATGCTACAACTTATCACAAAAAGAAATAGCCCCGTAAATCAATGATTTACAGGGCTATTTAGTAAATATTTCTACTATTTCAGCGGAGAGACAGGCTCTCAAACCTACATATTCAAGAAATATCATAAAATTACAAATTACTGATAATCACACACAATTTGGAATACATAGTAAATCTAAATCTTTCTGAATATCTTTTGCTATTCCAAATATTGGGTGTATATTTGGGGGTAGAATTTCAAACGCACCCAATTATGAATATCAAACGAAACATCATTTTTGCATTGGAAAGCCGGAAAAAGAACGGTGTGCCAATTGTGGAGAATGTCCCCATCCGTATGCGCGTCATATACGCAAGCCAGCGCATTGAGTTTACAACGGGTTACCGCATCGATGTAGCCAAATGGGATTCCGACAAGCAGCGAGTAAAGAACGGGTGTACCAACAAACTAAAGCAAAGTGCATCTGAAATCAATGCCGATCTGCTGAAATACTATGCCGAAATTCAAAATGTGTTCAAGGAGTTTGAGGTACAGGAAACCATGCCAACTACCCAACAACTAAAGGATGCATTCAACCTGCGGATGAAGAATGCCAACGAAGAACAGCAGGAAGAAGCACAGATAAGTTTTTGGGAGGTGTTCGATGAATTTGTAAAAGAATGCGGCAATCAGAATAACTGGACTGAATCCACATACGAAAAGTTTGCAGCCGTAAAAAATCACCTTAAAGAGTTCAAGGAAGATTTAACCTTTGAATATTTCAATGAATTCGGACTGAACGAATATGTCAATTTCCTGCGCGACAAGAAAGACATGAGAAACAGTACCATCGGTAAACAAATGGGATTCCTCAAATGGTTCCTGCGCTGGAGCTTCAAGAAAGGACATCATCAGAACATTGCATACGATACGTTCAAACCGAAACTGAAAACCACCTCGAAAAAAGTAATCTTCCTGACTTGGGATGAACTGAACAAGCTGAAAGACTACCAGATACCCAAGGATAAGCAATACCTGGAACGTGTGCGTGATGTTTTCCTGTTCTGCTGCTTTACGAGTTTGCGGTATTCGGATGTTCGCAATCTGAAAAGAAGCGATGTGAAGTCCGACCACATCGAAATAACCACAGTCAAGACTGCCGACAGCCTGACGATTGAACTGAACAAATACAGCAAAGCCATACTGGACAAATACAAGGACATCCATTTCGAGAATTACATGGCTCTGCCCGTCATCAGCAACCAGAAGATGAACGATTACCTGAAAGAGCTGGGCGAACTGGCAGAAATTAACGAACCTATACGTGAAACCTACTACAAAGGAAATGAACGTATAGATGAAGTTACACCGAAATACGCATTACTCAGCACACATGCAGGAAGAAGGACATTCATCTGTAATGCACTGGCTCTCGGTATTCCTGCACAGGTTGTAATGAAATGGACAGGGCACAGTGATTATAAAGCCATGAAGCCTTACATTGACATAGCAGATGATATTAAGGCCAATGCAATGAACAAGTTTAACCAACTCTAAAAGTATCAGTCAGTTTCACAGATTATCCATTATTAGAGTTATCTTTGTTAAGTAATAGTTAGTGATATGGAAAATAACAACGAACATAATATAAAGAAAGGTCATTTTGATGCCTTTGTCCATGCTGTCGGTTCGGAAATAGAACAGGCACAAATCCGGTTAATTACCGCAGCCAATGCCCAGATGTTGTTCCATTACTGGAAAATGGGCAACTATATACTGTATCATCAAAACCTGCATGGGTGGGGAGGTAAAATTATCAAGAAGTTGGCGCAGGCAATCCGATTCAATTACCCGGAAAAGAAAGGATATTCGGAGCGTAATCTTACTTATATGTGCCAGTTTGCCCGTTTATATCCGTTAAATGTACTTCGTAGTTTTATTGAAACAGATTCAATACTGTCTGTCCCCAATATTCAAAACATTACTAATCAAAATAGAAATTCAAGCAAAATAATATGCAGGAGATAATATCAATGGAAAAATACAACAATTGGAAACTTAAGTTTTATACAATATGGGCAGGGCAGGCAGTATCATTAATCACTAGTGCCATCCTGCAAATGGCGATCATTTTTTACCTTACAGAGAAAACAGGATCTGCGATGGTCTTGTCTATGGCTTCACTAGTAGGTTTTTTACCCTATGCGGTCTTTGGACCTGCGATTGGTGTGCTAGTGGATCGTCATGATAGGAAGAAGATAATGATTGGTGCTGATTTAATTATCGCAGCAGCTGGGGCAGTGCTTGCTATTATTGCATTGTATATGGAGCTACCTGTCTGGATAGTTATGATAGTATTGTTCATCCGTAGCATTGGAACAGCTTTTCACACCCCGGCTCTCAATGCGGTTACGCCACTTTTAGTACCAGAAGAACAGCTGACGAAATGCGCAGGCTATAGTCAGTCTTTGCAGTCTATAAGCTATATTGTTAGTCCAGCAGTTGCAGCACTCCTGTACTCCGTTTGGGATTTAAATGCTATTATTGCCATCGATGTGTTGGGTGCTGTGATTGCATCTATTACGGTAGCAATTGTACGTATTCCTAAGCTGGGTGATCAAGTGCAAAGTTTGAAACCAAATTTCATAAGAGAAATGAAAGAAGGAATGGCTGTACTACGGCAAAATAAAGGATTATTTGCTTTATTACTCGTTGGAACATTATATATGTTTATTTATATGCCCATAAATGCATTATATCCTTTAATCACTATGGAATATTTTAATGGTACACCGATGCATATTTCTATTACGGAGATTGCTTATGCCTCTGGTATGTTGATAGGGGGTCTATTATTAGGGTTATTTGGGAATTACCAAAAGCGAATCTTATTAATAACGGCATCCATTTTTATGATGGGGATAAGCTTAACCATTTCAGGATTACTTCCCCAAAGTGGATTTTTCATATTTGTAGTCTGCTGTGCAATAATGGGGCTTTCGGTTCCGTTTTACAGCGGTGTGCAAACAGCTCTTTTTCAGGAGAAAATTAAGCCTGAATATTTAGGACGTGTATTTTCTTTAACTGGAAGTATCATGTCTCTTGCTATGCCAATTGGGTTAATTCTTTCTGGATTCTTTGCTGATAGAATCGGTGTAAATCATTGGTTTTTACTATCAGGTATTTTAATTATTTGCATTGCAATAGTTTGCCCGATGATAACTGAGATTAGGAAATTAGATTTAAAATAAACAATATTGGAGGGATATTTATGTATCTTATTTTCATGTAATTCTTCCTGCTAAAATCGCAGGGTTTTCCCTGCGTACAAGCAAATGAAAACATGCGATTATAGACAGGAGGAAAATTTTATGGAATTGATATTAAAAGCTAAAGACATTCGTGTGGAATTCAAAGGACGCGATGTTTTAGATATAGAAGAATTAGAAATATATGATTATGACCGTATTGGTTTAGTAGGAGCAAATGGTGCTGGAAAAAGCACTTTACTCAGGGTACTTTTAGGAGAATTAACTCCCCCAGGATGTAAAATGAATCGTCTGGGTGAACTTGCCTATATTCCCCAGTTGGACGAGGTAACTTTGCAGGTGGAAAAAGATTTTGCACTTGTAGGCAAGCTCGGTGTTGAGCAATTAGATATACAGACCATGAGCGGTGGTGAAGAAACAAGGCTTAAAATAGCACAGGCCTTATCGGCACAGGTTCATGGTATTTTAGCGGATGAACCTACGAGCCATTTAGACCGTGAAGGAATTGATTTTCTAATTGGACAGCTAAAATATTTTACAGGTGCACTGTTAGTTATTAGCCATGACCGATATTTTCTTGATGAGGTAGTAGATAAAATATGGGAGCTGAAAGATTGCAAAATCACTGAGTATTGGGGAAACTATTCTGATTATCTTCGCCAGAAAGAGGAAGAACGCAAGAGTCAAGCTGCAGAATACGAACAATTTATTGCGGAACGTGCCCGATTGGAAAGGGCTGCGGAGGAAAAGCGAAAACAGGCTCGTAAAATAGAACAGAAGGCGAAAGGTGCTTCAAAGAAAAAAAGTACTGAAGGCGGAGGGCGTTTAGCTCATCAAAAATCAATAGGAAGTAAGGAAAAAAAGATGCATAATGCCGCTAAATCCCTAGAGCACAGGATTGCAGCCTTAGGAAATGTAGAAGCTCCGGAAGACATTCGCAGAATTCGTTTCAGGCAAAGTAAAGCATTGGAGCTCCATAATCCATACCCTATAGTCGGTACGGAAATTAATAAAATATTTGGGGATAAGGCACTGTTTGAAAATGCATCTTTTCAAATTCCTCTAGGAGCAAAAGTGGCGTTAACTGGTGGTAATGGAACCGGAAAAACAACTTTAATCCGAATGATCTTAAACCATGAAGAAGGAATTTCTATTTCACCTAAGGCAAAAATAGGTTACTTTGCACAAAATGGTTACAAGTACAACAGTAATCAGAATGTTATGGAGTTTATGAAGGAGGATTGTGATTACAATGTTTCAGAAATTCGTTCCGTGCTTGCATCCACGGGGTTTAAGCAGAACGATATTGGAAAAAGCTTATCTATTTTAAGCGGTGGCGAAATTATGAAATTATTGCTAGCTAAAATGCTTATGGGTAGATATAACATCCTACTAATGGATGAACCCAGTAACTTCCTTGACATACCAAGCCTGGAGGCCTTGGAAATACTAATGAAGGAATATGCAGGAACGATCATGTTTATCACCCATGACAAACGGTTACTTGAAAATGTGGCTGATGTAATTTATGAAATTAAAGATAAGAAATTAAACTTAGTCCGATAATTATTTTACTTTTCGTATTTGACAGATCGTAAGTAGGCCGTGAAAGAGGTTATTGATTTTAACTAAACGTTAAGTAGGTTAGACCTCTAATCAGAAAAAATAAGGCCTTCAAGATGAATTTTGAAGGCCCTCTTTCCATAGAAATATACGTAAAGCATAAGGAACACATGGCAAAAAAGGCGTTTCTCAGCATGGGATATAGCTTTTGATATTGAAAGGAGTGATTCAGTATGATAGATAATATTATTCAATCAGTGACAGAAAAATTATCCTCTTTGCCTTATATAGAAGGCATCGTATTAGGGAGTTCCCGTGCAAGAGGCACCCATACAGAGGATTCTGATATAGATATCGGAATCTATTACAATTCAGAATCATTTGACCTGACAGCGATTAATCAAATTGCTACAGAATTGGATGATGAGAATAGAAACGACCTTGTTGTACCTCCCGGAGCGTGGGGTGATTGGGTTAATGGCGGCGGATGGTTAGTTATAAACGGGTATCATGTTGACTTGATTTTACGTGATATAAAACGGGTGGAACAAATAATCAAAGATACGGAGCAAGGAATTGTTACTGCCAATTATCAGACTGGGCATCCCCATGGTTATATAAGTGCTATGTATCGTGGAGAATTGGCGATCAGCAAGATACAATATGCTAAGAATGAAAGCTTATGCGAATTAAAAAATCAGGCAGAAATTTACCCTGGTGCTCTAAAGAAGAGCTTGATAAACTTTTTTATATTTGAAGCAGAGTTCTCTTTAATGTTTGTAAAAGCAAATGCGGGAGCAGAGGATAAATATTATATTGCAGGCCATGTTTTTCGTATTATTTCATGCTTAAATCAAGTACTATTTGCATGCAATAATGCTTATTGCATTAACGAAAAGAAAGCTATAAAACTGCTTGAAACTTTTGAATATAAACCTGAAAAATATGCCGAAAGGGTTAATCATATTTTTGAAGTACTCGGTCTTTCACTTTTTGAATGCTACGATATGACCGAGAAGCTTTATAAAGAAGTGAAAAAAATTGCAACGGAGATAAATAACTTTTTAAACGAGGGGGAATTCAGATGAAAGAAAACAAATATGATGATAATATATTTTTTCAAAAATACAGTCAAATGAGTCGCTCACAGCAGGGACTAGCCGGTGCAGGAGAATGGGAAACATTGAGAAAGCTGCTGCCGGATTTTAAAGATAAGCGTGTGCTTGATTTAGGATGCGGCTATGGATGGCACTGTATTTATGCGATGGAACACGGTGCTTCTTCTGTTGTAGGTGTTGATATTTCTCATAAAATGCTCGAGGTAGCCAAAGAAAAAACACATTTTCCACAGGTTGAATATAAATGCTGTGCTATAGAAGATGTGGAATTCCCAGAGGAGAGTTTTGATGTAATATTAAGTTCACTTGCGTTTCACTATGTAGCAGATTATGAGATTTTAGTAAAAAAGATATATAGAATACTGAAGTCTGGTGGTAAGCTAGTTTTTACGGTTGAACATCCTGTTTTTACTGCCTATGGAACACAAGACTGGCATTATAACGAAAAAGGAGAAATACTGCATTTTCCGGTGGATAATTATTATTATGAGGGCAAACGGACAGCTGTGTTTTTGGGAGAAAAGGTTACAAAATATCATAGAACACTGACCACATATCTAAATACACTGCTTTCAAATGGTTTTATAATAAATCATATTGTGGAGCCGCAGCCGCCGGAAAACATGATGGATATTCCGGGGATGCAGGATGAAATGCGCCGTCCCATGATGCTGATTGTATCGGCGAACAAAAAAGTGGATAGATAGAACTAAAACACCTATAAGGTATAAATGGAGGTAATTTATGTTTAAAGAAAAAATTATTATAGAGATGAAAGAAGTATTCAAAGAAATTCCTTTTGGCATAGAGCATACTCTCAAAGTTTTGAAAAATGCAGAAGATATAATGAAAGGAGAAAATATCGGAGAGGAAGAAAAAGAATTCATCAGTATTATTGCTATACTACATGATATTGGTGCGGTTGAAGCACAAAAAAAATACGGTTCTATTGATGGTGTCTATCAAGAAAAGGAAGGACCAGCAGTAGCGAAAGAAATATTAAAAAAGGTAGGCTATAACAAAAATATTGATAGAATATGCTTTATAATAGGCAACCATCATACTCCATCTAAAATTGATGGACTTGATTTTCAAATACAATGGGAAGCTGATTTGCTTGAAAATTTAACGGTTATGGATAAAGAAAAAGAACAGGAAAAGATAAAAAAGTGTATAGGTGAAAACTTTAAAACAAACACAGGAAAAAGGATAGCTTATAATCGCTTTATTTTAGATTGGTAGTAGATTATTACAGTTATGTATTTTATATCGCAAAGAAAAATAGTAGTTAAGTTTAACCCTAGGGAACCTCTGATTTTATCCGCACTACCATGCGGGTTCCGGATATGGTATAATTATAAGCACGTTACCCGTTACTTGCTGGAAATGGGCAATGGCTTTGCTTTCGTTGCACGACAGAAACATTTCCAAGTCGGAAACAGCGATTTCTATGCAGACCTGATACTATATTCTATTCCACTGCACGCATATATCGTGGTAGAATTAAAGGCTACCCCATTCAAACCGGAGTATGCAGGGCAACTGAACTTCTACATCAATGTGGTGGATGATAAACTGAGGGGAGAGAATGACAACAAGACTATCGGGTTGTTGCTGTGCAAGGGAAAAGACGAAGTTGTAGCACAATACGCATTGACAGGCTATGACCAGCCGATAGGTATCAGCGATTACCAACTGAGCAAGGCAGTACCCGAAAATCTGAAATCTGCCCTACCGAGTATAGAAGAAATGGAAGAAGAACTGACCTTATTCCTTGACAAGGACAAGAACCCATAATATAAAGTATATGGCAGGAAAGATACAGACGATGATTCCCCAATATGGAGAACTCAACAGAATATACAGAGACTATATAGATAATTACGCTTTTTCTTTTGACAGGCAGAAATTCATATCGGATTTCTATCAGGAGTATAATGACATGAAATCTTTTGAAGCCGCTATCCTTGAACTGGTGCTTGACAAGCAAAAAGAGCAATACACCTTGATACTCAACAGCCTGAAAACTGAAATAGAAAAGAGCATACAGGCTTATGAGATACGCCCGTTAAGTGACAGAGCCATAGAACGTGCTTGCTATCAGCACATGGAAAGGTATTCTCAGGAAATTGAAGCCCAGCTGGATGTTACAAGAAGTCTGAGCAAGCCGCTGAATGAAGCCAACAACAGGTATGATTCCATTGGTTACAGGGAGCATACAGCCGAAGAGGAAAAACAGGCAGAGAAAGAATATGAACGCTGCAAGGCTGAATATGACAGGGAAAAAGCCAAACTGAACAAACTCTATGACCAGCAAAAGGCAGCAAGGAAAGAGGCATTCCAATATATGAAGAA